>OIZU01000023.1_pt1 | contig 168149 bp, 143 predicted proteins | sample 1588661 | NCBI WGS metagenome assembly OIZU01 (sample SAMN03283257) | human gut metagenome | biome: human-associated habitat; material: feces | host: Homo sapiens | place: USA | collected 2013 | reverse complement strand
CGTGAGACAGTTCGGTCCCTATCCGGCGTGGGCGTAGGATATTTGAGAGGAGCTGCCCTTAGTACGAGAGGACCGGGGTGGACTGGCCGCTGGTGGATCTGTTGAATTACCAAGTTCATGGCAGAGTAGCCAAGCCGGGACGGGATAAACGCTGAAGGCATCTAAGCGTGAAGCCCCCCTCAAGATGAGATATCCCTACGAAAGTAGTAAGACCCCTTGAAGACGACGAGGTAGATAGGACAGAGGTGGAAGTGTGGTAACACATGGAGCTGACTGTTACTAATCGGTCGAGGGCATGACCAAGCAAGGTGATAGGTAAAGGATGATATTTCTTGTATGCAGTTTTGAAGGTATATGTGAACACTAACTAAGGAAAAAGAGGTAGTGTTCTTTTCTATTATAACTTCATAATATTCCTCCTTAGCTCAGTCGGTAGAGCACTCGGCTGTTAACCGAGTTGTCGTTGGTTCAAGTCCAACAGGGGGAGCTGAAAAAAACCGTGAATTTGATTCACGGTTTTTTTGCCTTTAGAGTTATTTACACACCATTTTTCCTGTTTCTAAAGGAAAAAGTACATTTGAGGAAAAAACTCATGTGGGTTACAGTAAAGACAAGAAAAAGTACAGAAGATGCATCGGATTAACCTATCTAAATTATGGAATACAGGAGAGGAAAAATGGATAAAAAGCTAACAATTAAAGAAAGCTTCAACCTGGGGAAAGGTTGGAATTTAATGATTTTTGCGATTTTGGCTATGCTAGTCACAAATGCAGGTGTTAATGATGGATTAAATATTGCTCTTCCAGAAATAGCGAAAGGCGCCGGTCTTGATTATGAACTTTGTTTAAGTATGGGGACGGTGGCTGGATTTGTAGGCGTTGCAATGATGTTAGTTATTGCAAAATTCAGGGATCGATTTGGTGGAAGAAAAGTAAGTGCAGTATTATTTATAATTTTTGGTCTTACTTTTTATTTCTTGTTCCTTCGTGCTAGCAATATTGTAATGTATGCGATTAGTCAGTGTATTATGGTTAGTTGCGGACAAGGATGTTTTTATCTTTGTACAGGACCGATGCAGTCTGATTGGTTTCCTAAAAAGAGAGGCGTGGTAAATGGAATCAGTACGATTGGTGCCAATATTGGTACTGCAATCTTAGCGCCGATTATGACAACACTTTTAACAATGGCAGAATACAAGACGAGCTTATCAGTTTTTGCAATTGCAGCAGTTGTTCTCGGTATTTTTGCATATTTAACACTTAGAGACGATCCGTTGGATGCCGGAATGTATCCAGACAATGTAACAAAAGAAGTATACGAAAAAGAATATAAGAATATATCTCAAAAAGATGAATATGTGAGTGATTGGACAATTCCTAAAATGCTTAAATGTAAAGAAGTATGGCTTGCAGCAACTGTACCAGGGTTCATCACCTTAGGGTTATTGGGAATTATTACACAATTTGTTCCGCGTAACGTTTCATTGGGACTGTCACAAGAAGTTGCCATTTCTGCAATGACAGTTGCCGGTCTGGTCGGAATTATCGGAAGTTACGCAATTGGATATATTGATACAAAAATCGGAACTAAGAAAGCATGTATGATTTACTGCGGAATCTTTGCGCTAGGAATTGCTTTTAATTTATTAGCATCCGTATGGCTTCCATTTGCGTATGTATCCATTTTAATTGTAGGGTTCTCTTTAGGTGGAAGCACAAATATGTCACTGTCATTTCCGGCTTCTATTTTTGGAGTGTTGGATTATCCGAAAGTAAATGGTGTGATCTTCCCGATAAATTATTGTATTGGTTGTTTAAACTTTGTAGTAAATGCAGTTGTCATGAAAATTACAGGAAGTTTAACAGGTGCTTATGTTGTATATCTTTGCCTGTTCTTGATTAACATTGTAATTGTTGCAAGAACAGAAGAAGGAAAATGGGACAAGTTAAAACATCCGGAGTTAATGCATAAAAATTAATACAAAGGTAAGAGTATAAAAATAGTCCTCTCTGTTTTGAAAATATAAAGTCAAAACAGAGAGGACTATTTAATTTTGTTGATCATATGATGCGGAGAAGAAATTTAGAAGTTCTTCTTTTTTCTTTAAAAAGCGAGCGTCTTCAAGATTAAGATCACTGTAATAGAGTTCATTAATTAGCTTAAATATTAAAGTAGCATCTTCAGGGCGAATACATGCCATAATTACAGTACGAATTTTGTAACTATTTCTTCGAATGCGGTGATTTAGTGTCGCAATAGAGAGCCTTGTTCTGGTACTTGGCTCCAAGCTATACATGAAAACAATACTAGGCTGAAAAGCGAAAGATAAGATTGCTTCACGCATCAATAAACTTCGCAAATAATCTTGTGTAACATATCCGGCCTGTAAAAAGTCATTGGCAAGAACTTCAATAAGAGAAAAGAAATTATCTGTTTCCATGGATTCGTGCCAGAAAGCATTTTCTGCAAGTTCAAAAAGAGAAGGAAGATTCTTCCGATATAACCGGTTAATTTGTGTATGGTTAATATGTGCTGCGATAGTTTGTTGATCTTGAGATGTAAAAAACGGTGAGATTAATAGTGCCTTGCAGTTGGCATCGGGGGCAATGCTTTTATTTGCCGTTGTAATAATAAGATCAATGTCGGAAAAATCATAATTATCTTTTGCGTACACGGGAAGAAGTGCGTGCAAATTAATAAAATCAGAAAACTTATTTAAAATCTGATGCTTTAGTCCCCAAGTAGCGGGAAGATTTAAGTGACAGAGAATGATAGTCTTTAGCTTGGGCGAAGTTCTTTCTTTGTAGGACAATGCTCCGGATATACAAAAGGTCAGATATATAAGTTCTTCATAATTTAAATAGTTTCCATAATATTTCAAAGCCAAAGGCTGAAAATGAAAAGCAATCTCGAATTCGATTAAAAATTTGGAACGCGCAATATCTGTATTAGTCGTTACGGAATTAAAATTGTGGATAGGCAAAGATAAGTACCGTAAGTATTGTAAAAGAGTAATGTAAAAATCTTCATCTTCACTAAAATCAAGACCGTAAGTTTCTTGGATATTTTGTATATACGTATCTGCCAGATTCAAAATGTCAGGCGTAAAATAGTTTTTTACGGATTGAAAATTAAGTAGTTTTGCATTTAGTGTTCGACTGCAATATATATGAAAATAAATTTCCTTCCGTTCAACAGGAGAAAAATAGCAATTTAATTTGGGGGAGAGCGAATCTAAAAGGGAATTCGCTGCTTCAATTACATCATGGTCTGGACAGGAATAAGTACACGGTGTGGTGAGTTCATGTCCACTTGTGATGCGGTAATAGGCAATGGAAATCAAGAGATTCAGCATAACCATATTGATATCTTCCATCATAATATTAAAAAGATCCATATAGTAATTACTCTCCTGCATAATTAAATTTACAATTCGTTCATCAAGATATTGATATTGATAATAAGCATTTCCTCTTGCATTATAATTCCAGTTATCAGCAAATAGTCGATTTAAAATTATTCGACGTTTTCTTTCATTTGCTTCAAAGGAGATGCTGTTTTTCCTTCGGAAGAAGTCAATGTGTGGTTCCGGAAGAATGTATTTTTGACGTAGTGCATGAAGATCATGTTCCAGTGTAGTACGGCTAATAAACATTTCATCTTCCAAATCGTATAGATTTATTGGAGTTTCTGCAAGGCAAAGTCTAAATGCAATATGTCGGATGCGTTCATCACGGGATAAAAAAGAATTACTGGATTGACTCAATTGTTTTAAATCATTTATGGTTTCAAATTCTAAAATATATCCCCAACTTCGCTTAGAAGTAATGTGAACGCCAGAATTCTTGATGAGTTGGTTAATTTCATTTACATCGTTTCGAATTGTGCGCGCGGATACATGAAGATGTCCGGCCAGATCCTCGCCGGTGGTATATGATTTTTGTTGTTGAAGATAATGAAGAAGTTTTCGTTGTCTGAGTGTTAGGTTATAGTTGTCCATGTCACTCCTCCTGTTCTCTTTGCTTGTATGATTAAAATAATAGATAGCGGTGGAAAGAAAGTCAATAGAAATCGGAAGTAAAAAATTTTTCCTTATATATACGGAAATTCTCTGTTTGATGATGTGAAAAACCTATACTAGAATGTGAATATAAAACAAGGAGGTACGATAATAATGAAATATGAAAAAATCAGAAAACAGGTATTAGATGCGATTTTAGATGCAGTAGATCAGGGATTAATCAAGGGGACTTCTGGCAATATTGCATTAAGAGATGACGAGGATGATGTAGTAGCAATTACACCAAGTGGAATTCCATATAAAGGGATGACATTAGAAGATATTGCAATTGTTGATTTAAATGGAAAATGGTTAGAGGGAAATTATAAACCATCTTCAGAGGTTCCAATGCATACAGCAGTTCTTCGCGCAAGACCGGATGTGAAGGCAACTGTTCATACACATGCAATGAATGCAACAATCATGGCAATGGGGGATGACGCAGAATTAAAACCAATTACTCCACCACAGTGTGAATTTGTGCCGGTAGGGATTGTACCATTTACAATGCCGGGAAGTGATGAGGTTGCAGATAAAGTTGTAGAAGCATTAGGAAAAGATGGAAGATCTGTTTTGATTAAAAATCATGGAATGTTTTGCTGTGGAAAGAATATGAAAGCAGCAATGGCGGCAACAGAATATACAGAGGAGATGGCAGTTACAACACTTTATGCAAAACTTCTCGGTACATATGAGCCAATGCCGGAAGAAGGCGTAAAGAAAATGAAAGAATTAATTGCTGCAGATCAAGCGGTATAAAATGTATAGATAAAACAGAAAGAGAGGAAGCATAAGATGGCAAGCGAATTTTTTGTGAGCAGCAATGTTGTATTTGGCAAAGATGCAGCAAAGAAATTACCGGAAATCTTAAAAGAATACAAAGCCAAAAACGTAATGGTTGTATATGATGCAGGAGTTAAGATGGCTGGTATTGCAACAAAAGTGTTGGGAGAAATTGAAAAAGCGGATGTGAAAGTTACCGTGTTCGATGGAGTGATCCCAAATCCGACCAATGAAGTTGTAGAAGAAGCAGCCGAGATTGCTAAAAAAGAAAATATTGATGTATTTGTGGCTGTTGGCGGAGGAAGTAGTATCGACCTAACCAAAGCAGTAAATATCTTGATGACAAATCCTGGTCCTATCGGACAGTATGGTGGTATTGGTATGGTAAAGGAAGATGTATTGCCATTAATCGCAATTCCTACAACAGCCGGAACTTCAAGTGAAATTACAAATGTAGTTGCATTAACCGATACTGAGGCAGTGTGTAAATATGTAATTATTGATAACAAAATTGTAGCAGATAGAGTAATTGCAGATCCGGAATTTACTCGTACAATGCCTCCTTCAGTTACAGCAGCAACAGGAATGGATGCAATCACGCATGCAGTAGAAAGTTATATTTCCAATATGGCAACACCGCTTACAGAATATCACTCTTTAAAAGGTCTTCAGATTTTTTATGAAAATCTTCCTAAGGCAGTTGCAGATGGAAATGATATGCATGCAAGAGAACAAATGATGCTGGGATGTATTATAGCTGGTTTTGGATTCTCTAATGCCAATCTTGGCTTAGTACATGGAATTGCACATACATTAAGTGCACACTTCCATTTGGCTCACGGAATGGCAAATGCGACGGTACTCCCTTATGTCATGGAATATAATGCAGACAGCTGTCCGGAAAAGATGGTAGAACTTGCAAAAGCAATTCAGCTTCCTGTTTCAGGAAATTTGGATGAGGATAAGCTTCTCCTTTCTAAAGAACTGTTAAAATTAACAAAAACCTTGGGAATTAAAACATTATCAGAACAGGGAATTAAAGAGGAAGATCTTTCAATGTTAGCGGATGATGTATTAAAAGAGCCTGTTCTTGGTTTCAATCCTAAGCAAGGTGTGACAAAAGAAGACGTTTTAAATATCCTTCATAAAGCAATGTAAAGGAGAAAAAAGTATGAGTGAGAAGTGTAAATGTGGAAAGCGGTATCCACACCTGTTTTCCCCACTGAGAATTGGAAATATCAAGATGAAAAACCGAATCATCTGTGCACCAACAAGTCCAAGTATGATTGACTTAAATGGTCATTTTACACCGGAAATGATTGCGTATCTGGAAGAAAAGGCAATGGGTGGAGCCGGAGTTGTCACATATGGAGAAGCGATAGTTCACTCTGCAACAGGAAAATCTCATAACAAACAGCTGCAATTGGATGCTTTTGGTGTGCGCCAAGGAATGACTGAGGCGACTAGAGCCATTCACGATGCAGGTGCTTATGCTAATATTCAATTATCTCATGGGGGAATGTATGGAGGCTTGGCAAGTGTTGGTGGAGATGTAGACACCTGTCAGGTGGCTTATGGTCCAAGTGCAATGACAATGCCTGCCGGGGAAGTACAGGAAATGCCGAATGAGATGGTGTACGAAATTATTGAATCGTACGGAAAAGCAGCGAAGCTCTGTAAGGAGACCGGGTTTGATATGGTTCAAGTGCATGCAGCTCATGGCTGGCTATTTTCGCAATTTCTTTCTCCGGTATGGAATAGAAGAACTGATGAATTCGGAGGTTCGTTAGAAAATCGTGCACGATTCTTCTTATTGGCATTAGACGCTGTGCGAAAAGCAGTTGGACCACAGTTCCCGATTGAAGCGAGAATTTCGGGAGATGATTTAACGGAAAAAGGACTTGGTCTTGAAGATTGCATTAAAGTTGCTGAGATGATTGATGATAAGGTGGATTTGATCAACGTATCTTGTGGAAATCATGAAGATCCTGATATGTTTTGCAGAACACATCCTTCAGCATTTTATAAGCGAGGAGTAAATGTTTATCTTGCGGCAGAAATTAAAAAACATGTAAAAACACCGGTTGCCTGTGTAGGATCTTTAAACGATCCGGCGCAAATGGAAGAAATTATAGCAAGTGGACAGGCAGATGTAGTGGAGCTTGGAAGAGCAAGTCTGGCTGATCCATATCTTCCTAATAAAGCATATAATGACGAAGCCGATGATATTACACCATGTCTTCGCTGTTATGAGTGTTTTGGAGCTACGAGTGAGTTGGAAATGGTAAAATGCGCAGTGAATCCACTTATGGGTGAACAGCTTCGAGCGAAATTTCCACAAAAAGCACCTGAAAGAAAGAAAAAAGTTCTTGTTGCAGGCGGAGGTCCGGCAGGAATGGAAGCGGCTATTACGTTGGCGGAAAGAGGGCATGAAGTTACTTTAGTTGAAAAGTCAGATCGTCTTGGTGGAAATCTACATCCGGCAGGCGCTGCGTACTTTAAAGAAGATATTCGTAAATTAATTAAAGTATTAGAGCGAAGAACTGAAAAAGCGGGAGTTCATGTAGTGTTAAATCAAGAAGTGACACCGGAATATGTGAAAACATTTCATCCGGATACGCTCTTTGTAGCTATTGGTTCGAAAGAACTTTGTCCGCCGATTAAAGGTATAGACACTGAGAATGTAGTGATGGCTATTGACGCTGAATTACATCCGGAAAAATTAGGCAAGAGAGTTGTGCTTATGGGAGGCGGTCTCGTAGGAGCAGAAGGTGCAGTTGGATTTGCACATGAAGGAAAAGAGTGTACTATCGTAGAAATGAAATCTACAATTGCAGAAGAAGTGAATTCATTTTATCGAGGCGGATTAATGCCGGAAGTTGAAAAAGCTGCGAAATGTCTTGTTAACACAAAAGTAAAAGAAATAGTACCAGAGGGAGTAGTCTGTGAACAAGATGGAAAAGAGCTTTTAGTAGAAGCGGATAGTGTTGTATGTGCTTTAGGTTTTACTTCACCTTATGATAAAGTCGATGCTTTAACGGATCTTGTGGATGAATATTATATTGTTGGTGACTGCAAAAAAGTAGGAAAGATATACGATGCAATGAATACAGCTTATTATAGTGCATTACTTGTTTAAAATTGTAAAAACACGGCGGTTAGTAAGTAACCGCCGGAAGGGAGATAAACAATGAAAAAGAAAATGGTTTTATGTACCAGACTTCCGGAGAAACGGATGCAGGAAATTGAGAAATACTGCGACATTACGATTGCCGGTGAATTAAAACACGGTAAAGGAAATGCACCGGAAGAACAGACAAAAGAAGAGTGCAAGGGTTTTGAAGTAGTTGTACTTGGAGATGAATATGCAGGAACAGATACAATCAATGCCTGGACGGAATCGGGTATGAAATTTATCGGTGTGGCAAAAGGAACTCCGGTAACTGTTGATAATGAAGCAATTAAGGCAGCAGGACTTCAGCTTTCGTATACACCGGGAAGAAATCGTGTTGCAGTTGCAGAATTCAATATCGGACTGATGATCGCAGCTGCCAGAAAACTGACGTTAAGCAGCACAGGACTTGCCAAGGGAGAACATGTCGGACCGGCAGTAGAAGATATTTATGATGTTCCGGATGTTAAAAATGTTACGTTTGGACCATTAGATGAAAAACACCCATTTACAGATTATGGAATCGGTTTTGAGCTTTATGGTAAGAAACTTGGTATTGCAGGGTATGGAGCAATCGGTCGTGAAGTAGCTGTGAGAGCGAAAGCATTTGGTATGGAGATTCTTGCTTATGACCCATATCTTCCTGCTGATAGAATAGAAGCAGATGGAGCGAGAGCAGTAGATCTTGATACTATGCTTGCAGAAAGCGATATGATTAGTATTCATCTTCCTGTTGTGGAGGCAACAAAAGGCATTGTGAATAAGGAATGGTTCTCTAAGATGAAGCCGACAGCAATCGTGATTAATACAGCAAGAGCAGCGGTTATTGATCAGAAGGACTTTGTAGAAGCGCTTCAAAATAAAACAATAGGCGGAGCAGCTGTCGATGTTTATTGGCAGGAGCCAGTGCCGGCAAATCATCCGCTTTTGTCTATGAGAAACGTAGTATGTACGCCACATATGGCAGGATTAACAACAGATGTAGATAATTGGTCAGGAGAGATGATGGCGCAGGAAGTTTTGGCCTACCTGGAAGGTAATGAAAGAAAATACATTTGGAAAAGATAAAAAGATACGCAGCATAAAGGAGAATGAGAAATGGAAAAAGGAAGAAACAAAAAAGTAATTGCAGCAGGCCTTCTTGTAATGTCTATGACAATGGCTTGTAACAGTGCATTGGCACCTATTCTTGCAGAGGTGGGTAAATTTTTCCCAGATGCAAGCGATTCAGCAATTCAGATAGTATTGACGTTAATTAACTTAGTAACACTCCCAATGATGTTATTAGAACCATTGATGGAGCCTAAAATTACAAAAAGAGATATTGCTCTTATTGGTACTGTTTTAATGCTTATTGGTGGTCTTATGCCACAGGTATTGAATTCAAAGCTCTGGATGTTATATGCGGCAAGTATTGTAATTGGAGCAGGTCTTTCACTGGTAGTTGTAGTAAGTTCTTCATTGATCTCTGACTATTTTACCGGTCTTGAAAAATCAAGAGTTATGGGATTCCAGTCTATTTTTGTAAGTATTGGTGGAACAATTATCGCAAAAGGTTCAGGTCTTTTTACTGCAATGGCAGGATGGAAGAGAGGGTATCTTGTATTTTTAATCTGTGTTCCAATTCTTATTATCGTAGCATTAACTGTTCCGAAGGGAGAAGTTGTAGCAAAAGAAGAGAAGGCAAGCGGTGGTATTTCAGGAAGCATGATCTATTTTGGAGTCCTTTGTCTGGTTACAGGTATTTTCGTAGCAACATTTAATACAAATATTGCAATGTATATTGACCGAAAAGGAATCGGTGATGCAAGTACGGCAGGAACAGTGGCATCCATTATGCAGGTAATTGGTATCCTCGGTGGATTAGTTCTTGGAAATACAGTAAAATTATTTAAACGTTTTACAATCGGTGCAGCGATTCTTATGATGGCGGTGGGTACCGCAATGGTAGGATTTTCAACAAGTCTCCCGGTTATCTGTGTAGGAGCAGCAGTGGTAGGATTTGGTTTTGCGATTCGTAATCCGGGAGCAGTTACCTTTGCGGCCAATATGGTACCGGCAGCACAAGCGTCACTTGCAATTGCAATTGTGTCTGCTACATATAACGTAGGAAACTTTATTTCTGCATATGTTGTAAATCCATTAGCAAATATGTTGGGCGATGATATTTCTAACAGATTCATTTTATCAGCAGTAGCATTGGCTGTTATCGGAATTGTAGCTTGCATTAAAGCGCCGACAACAGATGCACAAGCATTAGATTCTCAGGGAGAATAAAATAAAGAAATAGTCTGTATCAGTGAGTGTTCAAATATTATAGAGCTGTTGCTCGCGGTGTGAAAACCGTGGCACAGCTCTTTTTTGTGGACATTTTTGACGTAAATAAGAGACCACTCGCCGATGATAAGCGAGTGGCCTTGTTTATATTTGTGGGGGGATTATATTATGTTAGAAAAGCAATTAATCCCAAGGATGAAGGACAACTTTAATTGCTTCGCCGGTTTTTGTAAGTTGAATTCCTTTGTTTATTTGATCTAAAGGAAGGACATGAGTTACAAATTTCTCAGTAGGGAAATTTGGAGAAATCGCAAGCTGGAAAGCACGTTTTGACTGACTGTAAGAAGCGCCGAAATGACCTTTGATCCATATGTTGTTGTAGTGGATCAGATTACAGTCGAGTTCTGTCATGGAGCCCTTTGGAACGCCGCCGAAAAATACAACAAGCCCGCCTTTTTTAACCATATGTATACTTTGCGTTTGGGTTGCATTTACCGGTGTTGCGGAGATGACTTTATCCGCACCTTTTCCGTTAGTAAGTTCCTTGATGGTTTCAATTGGGTCAACTTCGGAACTGTTTACAGTAATATCTACACCGAATTGTTTTGACATTTGTAAGCGGCTCTCGTTGATATCAATCATAATTACTTTCTGTGCACCGCGGATCTTAGCAAGTTGTGCCATGAAACAACCAATTGGTCCAGAACCGATAATTACTAAAGTATCCGGATAGCCGACTTTTATATTTTCAAGACAGGCAAACACGGAAGTAAGAGGTTCGCCAAGACTTGCTGCATCAAAAGATACATCATCTGGAATTTCATAAATTCCACCGCGCCGGATTTTTTCTCCGCTTACTGCCACATATTGAGCAAATCCACCAGTTCCTGCAAGCTTTGCAACGGCAGTATTAGAACAGTTTTCGCTATGTCCACTAATACATTCGTCGCATTCCATACAGTAAGTACCGGGAAATAGAAATAATCGATCACCTACTTTATATTTATTTTGTTTGGCACCGACTTCGTCAACAAAACCAACAATTTCGTGACCATAGATAAAAGGATAGTTTCCTTTTCTGGAATCTGTGGTAAGATTACGAATATCAGAACCACAGAGACCAACAGACATAATCTTCAGGATAAGTCCATCCTCCGGACAAATGGGTTTGTCGGTTTCTTCGACACGGATATCGTTTGGGCCGTACATTAATGCTGCTTTCATTTTCATTATTTAACAGCTCCTTTCTATATTCATTTTTACACTATTTAGTATAGAAAGAAAAAAATAGAGTTTCAAACGGGTTATTTCCATATATAAACGGCAATAAAATTTGAAAGAGTCAAAAATTTCCTGTTAAAAAAGGAAAATACATTTTTGAGAACTGTGTGCAGATTTGCTATTGTCTAATTAGATGAATTATCAAAATGATAAGAAGGCGAGGAATTAAAATGGCAAAGATTGAAAACTATTTATTGGGAATGGATTGTGGAACAACGAACATAAAAGCAATTATTCTGGCAGAAGATGGAACGGTGGTAGCAGAAAGTGCAAGACCAAGTAAATTCTTATCTCCAGGTCCGAATATGCAGGAACAAGACGCCAAGGAGTGGTGGCAAAATACTGTGGAAATTTTCAGAGCACTAACGGAAAAAGCCGGAGAAGCTGTTGTTAAACGCATTCGTGGTATTTGTATTAGTTCACATACGGTAACTATGCTTCCGGTGGATAAAGATGGGAATCCGTTAAGAAATGCGATGACATATCAAGATAACCGTTCAGCAGCAGAACTTCATTATATTGTAGATACAATCGGATTTGATCGTTTTGTAGAAATTGTAGGGGGACAACCATCTGTAGCGTTTCTTCCGAATAAACTGTTGTGGTTTAAGAAAAATGAACCTGACCTATTTGCAAAAACTGCTTGCTTTTTACAGGCAAGTTCTTTCATTAATTACAAATTAACAGGAAAAATGACAACGGATATTGATCAGGCATCCAGAACGCAGTGCTTGGATATTTCCACGATGGAGTGGTCACAGGAAATTGCGGAGGTTATTGGAATTGATCTGGATGCGATGTTACCAAAACCGCAGTTAGTAAATGATATTATTGGATTTGTGACAGAAGAGGCGGCGCAGGTGACAGGACTGATTGCAGGTATTCCTGTTGTGGCAGGCTGCAGTGATGCAATGGCGTCAATGCATGCAACAGGCATGAGCAGACTGGGAGAGGCAGGAGAATCTTCAGGAACAACTTCCCTGGTATTCGTTGGAAGTGATGTAAAGAGTGCGCCGGATATTCCGGTTGTAACAAAACCATGTTCTATAGACGGAATGCCTTGGATTTTTGATGCTCCTATTCAGACAAGTGGAGCTGCGTTAAAGTGGTTTATTGAAACCATGGCAGCAGAAGAAAGAGCATATGCAGAGGCTCACGGAAAGAATATTTACACATATCTTAATGAATTAGCGTTGGATGCAAAACCAGGAAGCGGCGGATTATTTTTCTTCCCATATCTTCTTGGAGAGCGTGCACCATTGTGGAATGAATATGCAAGAGGTATGTTTATTGGTATGGGAATGGGAATGAAGCGGTGTGAGTTAGTACGATCTGTTTTTGAAGGAACGGCTTATGCGCTTCGTCATGTTATGGAAACAGTAAAAGCATCAGGAGCTAAAGCAAATGTACTTCGTATTTGCGGTGGTGGTGCAAAAAGCCGCACCTGGTCTCAGATTAAAGCGTCAATGTTGAAGATGCCGGTTTATTTGCTGGATGAAAAATCCGGAGATGTTCCGGTAGGAGATGCGCTGATTGTTGGACATAAAGTAGGGGTATTTCCGGATCTTACAAAAGCGGTTGAAAATATTGTAAAGGTAAACGAAATTATTCAGCCGGTAGATGAATGGGTAGCGGCTTACGACAAATTGTATCCGTATTATGTAGAAATGTATAAACATTTGGACGGAGATTTAAAGAGATTAAAGAATACTGTTGATGGCATGTATTAAAATTGTTTATTTTCAAACAACTCTTGCGTATATGTCCCAAACAGGATAAGCTATATTCAAGTAGACAATTCCGAAAGAGGAGGGACAGATATGTATTCATACGAAGAGATTTTGAAAGCAGACCCGGAAATTGCACAGGCGATTACAGATGAGATGAAGCGGCAGAACTCTCATATTGAACTGATCGCGTCAGAGAACTGGGTGAGTAAAGCAGTTATGGCGGCTATGGGAAGCCCGCTTACGAATAAGTATGCGGAAGGATACCCTTCAAAACGATATTATGGAGGCTGTCAATGTGTGGACGTAGTAGAAAACCTAGCCAGAGACCGGGCAAAAGAATTATTTGGATGCGATTATGTCAATGTGCAGCCGCATTCAGGGGCGCAGGCAAATCTTGCGGTTTATTTTGCAATGCTTGAACCGGGAGATAAAATTCTTGGAATGAATCTCGACCATGGAGGGCATTTAACTCATGGATCACCGGTAAATCTGTCCGGAAAGTATTTTAAATCAACCTTTTACGGTGTGAATGATGATGGAGTGATTGATTACGAGGTGGTTCGTCAAAGAGCGATAGAAGAAAAGCCGAAGCTTATTGTTGCAGGGGCAAGTGCTTATGCAAGAATCATTGATTTTAAAAAATTCCGTGAAATTGCAGATGAGGTAGGTGCGTATCTTATGGTAGATATGGCACATATCGCCGGATTGGTAGCTGCAGGACTGCATCCGAGTCCAATACCGTATGCAGATGTGGTGACGACTACAACGCATAAGACACTGCGAGGACCAAGAGGAGGAATGATCCTTTGGAATGAAAAAGCAAATGAAAAGTTCAACTTTGATAAAGCAATCTTCCCGGGCACACAGGGTGGACCGCTGGAGCATGTAATTGCGGGAAAAGCAGTATGCTTTAAAGAGGCGCTGCAGCCTGAATTTAAAGCATATCAGAAGCAGATCCTGGCAAATGCACAGGCGCTGGCAAATGCACTTATGGATAGAGGTGTAAAATTAGTATCCGGAGGAACCGATAATCATCTCATGCTCGTGGATTTAAGAGAAGAGCAGGTGACCGGAAAAGATTTGGAAAAACGATTAGACAGCGCGCATATTACTTGCAATAAGAATGCGATTCCGAACGATCCAAGATCACCATTCCTGACGAGCGGTGTGCGGCTTGGTACGCCGGCAGTGACGACGCGCGGAATGAAAGAAGAAGATATGGATGTCATAGCAGAAGCCATTTCTCTTGTTATCAAAGATGAAGCAAATGTGGAAAAGGCGAAAGAGCTGGTAGCAGGTCTTACAGAAAAATATCCATTAATTTAACATAATTCTATATGGAAAGTAAAGAGGGGACAGTTTCATGAAAGTATGCGACTGTCCCTCATCGTGTGTCTTGACGTTGATATGTCTATTTGATAAAATAGAAAAAGGGAAAAACTAAGGTTTATCAAGAAATATATTAGTTTACAAATGGATGTATATGGATAAATCTATGAGGGAGTATAATGAAATTGAATAAGGAGGAAAAACATGATGGATTTGACATTTGCAGAACAAGTCAAGATTATCTTAAGTAGAAGAGGGATGACAATTAAAGAACTCGCAGAATTGATCGAGAAGCATACCGGAAAGAAAATGTCCCGTCAGAATTTGACACAGAGATTAGGACGTGACAATTTTCAAGAGCAGGATATGCGTATGATTGCGGGGATTTTAGGATGCCCTTTCTATCTCAATATTCTAGATGAAAACGTATCCGTTGAAGCTGAAGAACCCCATAGGGAAGATAAGGGAAATTATATAGAAGAAGTGCAGGAACCTGTCGAAGCAGTTTATGAAGAGCCTGCGATAGAAGAGTATGCAGAGGAAGTCTATGAAGAGCCTGCGGCAGAAGAATATGCAGAGGAAGTCTATGAAGAGCCTGCGATAGAAGAATATGCAGAGGAAGTCTATGAAGAGCCTGCAATGCAGGAAGAGTCAATCGAGGAAATTCTGGAAGAGGCTGCAGCGTTAGAGCGAGAGAATAAGGAATTTGAACATAGACAGTCGGAGAACAAAGAACAAGAGAAGAAGCAGGACAACCGAACAGTCTTTGAAGATGGAGAGAATAAAGGAAAGAAACATAGCTGGACATCTTATTTAAGACGAAGAAAGAAACAAGTAGAAGAACCGGTGAAGCCGGTAGAAGAAGAGGTTCAGACACAACCAGTGGAAGAAGAGCCGAAAGACATGTTTGAGACAGAGACAATTTCTCTTGAGGAAGACGATGCAAAAGAAGTAAATTCATTTACCGAATATGCAGAGGAGAAAGTAAAGGAGCTTCAGCCGGAAGGTACGGAAGAAGAGGACCTTGAAAAAGGTGATATTAATCCGTACACCGGACACGAGTATCAGTCCAACAGTGTGCGCATGCACCCAAGCCGTATTGGTTATGTACAGGTCTACGACAGAGGCGAGCATCAGTGGACAGATATGACAGAATGGGCGTTCCTCGGATACCAGGAGCGGAAAAAAGTTCTTCTTGGGAAAGATTATGAACCACCAATCTATTTGGATTAGGAAAGAGTGACACACATGAATTGGGAACAGTTGTTATCGACGAAGCGAAGCAGAGGTTCGTCCAATAAAAATAAATACCTGAAGAATACGGATCTTCGCAGTGAGTTTGAAAAAGACTACCATCGGATTATCGGCAGTGCGTCTTTTCGGCGCCTGCAGGATAAGACGCAGGTGTTTCCGCTGGATAAAAGTGATTTTATCAGGACGCGTCTGACACATTCTCTTGAAGTATCGTCTTTTGCGAAATCACTGGGGCAGAATATTGGAGAGAATATCTTATTATATAAAAAAGATCCGGGCTTTACGCCAAGAATGAAGGAAGATATTTGCAGTATATTACAATGTGCGGGGCTGATACATGATATCGGCAACCCGCCATTTGGTCATTTTGGAGAATTGGCTATTCGAGAGTGGTTTGAGCGGAATCTTCCGGCTCTTAAGTTTCACGGGGAGCCGATCGATCAGATATTGACAGAACGGATGCGTGAAGACTTGTATCATTTTGAAGGAAATGCGCAGGCGCTCAGATTGGTGAGCAAACTTCATTTCCTTGTGGATGAGCATGGGATGAATCTTACGTATGCGTTACTTAATACGATTGTTAAATATCCGGTGGCTTCCGATGAGATAGATCCGAAATCCGGGAATATAAAAGATAAGAAATTAGGCTACTATCTGGCTGATGAGAACATTTTCAGAGAGATCCAGGAAGCGACAGGGACAAATGGCAGGCGGCATCCTCTGACCTTCATTTTGGAGGCGGCAGATGATATTGCATATAAGACTGCGGATATCGAAGATGCTTTTATCAAGGGATTTATCAGCTATCAGAAATTATTGGAAGAGCTGACAGAGCTGCAGGTAATGTATGGAAAAAGTGATGCCAATGCGTTTAATCCTGCAAGGCTTCTGGATGAGTTATACTTACGGGGAAAAGACAAACACGTCGAAGATCCAGAGGAGTATGCGATTAAAAACTGGATCGTCCGTGTACAGGGCTTCCTGATCAATTGTGCCACGTATGGATTTACATCAAATTATAATGAGATTATGGCAGGAAGATATGAACATGATCTGTTTTATCATACATTTGCCGAGAAATTAATGGACATGCTGGGAGATCTGGCATTCCGGGAAGTATTTACTTCTGATACGATTTACCGTATGGAAGTGGCAGAAGCGACGATGATTGATTATCTGATGGATCGTTTTGTATCTGCAGTGATCAAATATGATGATAAAGAAGAGAAAATGGGAACGCTGGATATCAGAATGGTTTCGTTCATTTCCAGCAATTATAAGAATGCATATCATTTTCAGGCGCAGGGAAAATCGGATGAAGAGCGATTATATTTGAGGCTCCTTCTGGTGACCGATTATATTTGCGGAATGACAGACAGTTATGCGAAAAGATTATATCAGGAATTAAAGGCAATTTTATAATTGCGGTATTTTTTGTATGGAACAGGAATAGATTGTGATAAATGATCTCTTAGGAGTGACAATTTGAAACGATTTATCCGATATCTGTACGAGTATGAAGAGGGCAGAAGAATCCGTAATGTAGGGTTTGTAAAAGTAGATCAGCAGGAACAGGAGTGTATGATCCATATATACGGAAAGGGACTGCATCTGAACATGGGAGAAACACTGGAACTTTACCTGTTCTATGAAGAGAACGGATTGTGTGTCGGAGTCTGGCAGGGAGAAATAACGAACATTAATCCGGCAGTGAACTATCGGCTGCATTATACGGAAGAAGATACCGGAGAGGCAGAAAATTTCTCTAAAATACGAGGCATTGTGTTAAAAAATCATGGCGACCGAAAATATGCAGCTGTGTGGGATGATATGCCGGCAGATGTGGAACATATGAAGATCTGGGAGAGAAAAGAAGAACCGATAGAAATGGAAGAAGATGAAGAAGAGGTAGAAGAGGAGAAAGAAGCGGAAAAATCAGAAGTAGAAGAAAAAGCAGATGAACGGGAAGAGCTTGAAGACAGTTCCAAGACCTGTGAGCTTCAGGAGGAAACGGAGGCTCTTGCATGCGAACCTATTGGGCGGTATCATGCGAGGAAAATTCAGCGGAAGGAGCTGTCGCGGCTGCCCAGATGTGAATGGAAGCTGTCCAATAATCAATTTTTACTTCACGGATATTATAATTATCATCATCTTGTTTTTCTGGAGGAGGAGCAGATGATGTACCTTGGAGTTCCGGGTATCTTCCACGAAGAAGAAGCCAAGGCAGCAGGGGTATTTGGTTTTCCGCAGTTTATTCCGCTTACCGAAACAGATCTTGAATTGCCGGAAGAGGAATGCGAAGGAGAAAGCTTCGGATACTGGTGCCGTCAGATCTGCAACCCTTATCGCTGTCAAGAAAGAAAGTAATGGAGTAGATTTATGGTAAATACAGATGAGAAGTACATGAAGGAAGCGATTAAGCAGGCGAAAAAAGCATATGCAATAGGCGAAGTGCCAATCGGATGTGTGATCGTATATGAAGATAAAATTATTGGACGGGGATATAATCGGAGAACCATCGACAAAAATACACTGGCGCATGCAGAGCTTCAGGCAATTCGAAAAGCCAGTAAGAAAATGGATGATTGGAGACTGGAAGGTTGTACGATGTATGTTACATTGGAGCCGTGTCAGATGTGCTCCGGTGCAATCGTTCAGTCGCGCATGGATAGAGTTGTCGTAGGCTGTATGAATCCGAAAGCAGGCTGCGCCGGCTCTATTTTAAATCTGCTGAATGTGCCGGAGTTTAATCATCAGGTGGAACTTACGACCGGGGTACTTGGAGAGGAATGCAGTCAGATGATGAAAGCATTTTTTAAGGAATTGCGCGAAAAAAAGAAAAAAACTATCCGGCATACAGCTGAATAGTTATAAAAAAACGTGCATTGCGCTTCGAACAAGTGCTCACAGACGTTACCTTGACAGTTAACTCAGACCAGGCACCCTTACGGCACCCGGAAGATTCTGCTTAGTGCTGCTTCGTTCCCGACCTGACACGGTTCACAGATTTCCGTCGCGTAAGACCCAGTCATCAACGCCACTTGTCAAGGGCAGCCCTGCAAGACAATGCCCTCTGCGCAATATCACCCCTGCTATAGCGGATTGCAGGTTCAAGGTACCGCTAACACCCCGGCTGCACGAGTCTATATTTTATCGTGTTTTGGCAGAAATGTCAATGGGGATTGAAAAACTGGAGGAAATTATGAAAATATTACTGACTGCGATAAATTCGAAATATATTCATTCTAATCTGGCAGTGTACGCACTGAAGGCTTATGCGCTGAAACAAGATACGCCGGAAGATGTTGAGATAGAAATTGCAGAGTACACGATCAATCAGCAACTGGACCATATTATGATGGATATTTATGAGAGGAAACCGGATGTACTTTGCCTGTCCTGTTATATCTGGAACCTTTCATATGTAGAGCGGCTGGCAGAAGAAATAAAGAAATTAAGAAGGGACATGCCTATATGGGTCGGCGGTCCGGAAGTATCGTACGATTCGGCAGATGTTCTGAAAAGGCTTCCGTCAGTTACAGGAGTTATGAAGGGCGAAGGAGAAGAAACCTTTGCAGAATTAATACGTCTGTACGAAGAGAAAAGGGCGGATGAGCGCGCTCTTGCAGGGATAAAAGGAATCACTTTCAGAAAGGATAACGGAGAAATAGCGGAAAATGAATGGCGTATGCCGATGGACTTAAGTAAAGTGCCTTTTGTCTATGAAGATATGGCAGAATTTGAACATAAGATCATATATTATGAGACAAGCCGGGGGTGCCCGTTTTCCTGCAGCTATTGTCTGTCTTCGGTAGATAAGAAGCTGAGGTTTCGCGATATAGAATTGGTGAAGAAAGAACTTCAATTTTTCCTCGACCACAGAGTACCGCAGGTGAAATTTGTTGACCGTACATTTAACTGCAATCACCAGCATGCGATCGCAATCTGGAGCTATCTGTTGGAACATGATAATGGAGTGACAAATTTTCATTTTGAAATATCCGCAGATCTATTAAATGAAGAAGAACTTCATTTAATGAAACAGATGCGTCCGGGACTCATTCAGCTGGAAATCGGTGTGCAGTCTGTGAATCCCGAGACGATACGGGAAATTAAGCGGACAATGAATCTTAAGAAACTAAAAGAGATTGTCGGACAGGTGAGAGGGTTTGGAAATATCCACCAGCACTTAGATCTGATCGCAGGTCTCCCTTATGAAGATATGGAAAGCTTTGCACGTTCATTTGATGAGGTGTATCATATGTATCCGCAGCAGCTCCAACTTGGATTTTTGAAGGTGTTGAAGGGATCTTATATGGAAGAGAAGAAAGAAGACTATGGATTGGTCTATCAGAGCTGTCCGCCATATGAGGTACTCTGCACGAACTGGCTGTCTTATGAGGAAGTGCTTCGTCTGAAAGGGATTGAAGAGATGGTTGAGGTATATTACAACAGCCATCAGTTCGAATATACAATAGATGCACTGGAAAAAGAATATGATTCACCGTTTGTCATGTATGAAGACATTTGGGCTTATTATAAAGAGCTGGGGCTTCACAACATACAACATAAAAGAAGTGCAAGGTATGAGATATTGTTAGCGTTTGTAACGAGAAAGTGTCGGGAGAAACAAGAATATTTCCGGGAACTTCTAACATATGATTATTATCTCCGGGAAAATGCCAAGACACGTCCGGATTTTGCCGGAGAGGTTAAGCATTCCAAAGAAGCAGTGAGAAACTTTTATGCAGCAGAAGAAAAGGAAAGACGATACTTAGAAGGTTATGAACAATTTGATAAAAATCAGATGAGAAAAATGACACATATAGAAACATTTTTGACACTTGGGAAAACGGTACTTTTTGACTATCGCAGGAGAAATCCATTGAATGATGACGCACGTACAGTAGAGATTCCATTTATGACATAAAGAACGGAATTTCCAGATAGTGATTGTTGCAAAAAGGCAATAAAAAGTATAAAATATGGTGTATCGAAAAGAGGGATAGAAAAATGGATTTTAATAACAAAAAAGTAAGAAAAATTGTTGCGATTGTTATTATGGTTGTCATTGTTGCGATGATTGCAACAACGATCATTCCGGCAATGATGGTCTAAGAGGAAACAAGAGGAAAAGAAGGGGCGGCAGGTACTGAATATGGTACAGCAGAAGAGAAAACGAAGAAATATGAGAAGTGCAAAAAGAGCGGCACTGAGGCGGAAAAGAAAGAGACAGGTTCTTTTCGGTCTCATTTTGGTGTGTATTTTATTCGTTTGGGGCATTTCATATTTCCTGCTTTATCGCTCGGTGTCTAAATATCCGAAAGATAAGATCTGTGACAATATTTACATTGGTTCCGTGAATGTGTCAGGTATGACGAAAGAAAAAGCAGTGAAAGAGCTTGAGAAGCATCTCCAGGAAGACGGAGAGATAAAAGCTACTTTAAAAGTGCAGAAAAAAAGTGTGGAAGTTTCATTGGCTGATCTGGGGCTTAATTATGGTGATGTTGAGAAAGTCGCACAAAAAGCAGTGGATTATGGAAAAAAAGGAAGCGTTGCCGGACGATATTTTAAGCTGCGGAAATTGAAAAAAGAAAAAGTGGTGTTTGACAAGAGCATAGCACTGAAAGATAAGACCGCCAAGTCTGTAGTAAAGGAAAAAGCAGTTCCGCTTGCATCCCATGCGGTAGATGCATCCATTACAATTGAAGAGTCCGGACCGGTGATCACAGAGGCAAAAGAAGGAAAGACGGTAGATATTCCGAAATCCATTGACGCATTGGAACAGTATTTGAATACAGAGTGGAAACACAAGGATTTTTCGATCAAAATGGTTATGAAGAAGGAACAGCCGAAAGTAAAAGAGAAAGATCTTCAGAGCATTACGGATGAATTGGGAAGTTTCTCAACAGATGCAGGCGGCGGTGAACGCTGGAAGAATCTGAAAACAGGAGCAGAGATGCTAAATGGGACAGTGCTGATGCCGGGAGAGGAAGCGTCGGTACATGATCTGACGGCACCGTATGATGAAGAACACGGATATGTTCCGGCAGGTTCTTACGAAAATGGACAAGTCGTGGACAGTTACGGAGGAGGAATCTGTCAGGTATCAACTACGCTTTATAATGCGTTGCTCTATTCGGAAGTGGAGATTACGAAGCGTTACCCGCACTCTATGCTGATCAATTATGTGGAGCCGTCAAGAGACGCTGCGATCGCAGGCGATACAAAAGATCTTAAATTTAAGAATAATTACGATACACCGATTTATATCCACGGTGGAATCGATGATAATAATCAGCTTACTTTTGCCATTTACGGAAAAGAGACAAGACCGGAAAACAGGAAAATTAAGCTGGTGAGTGAGACAACCAAGACTGAAGAATATTCTGTAACTTATAAAACCAATTCAGAAGCAGCGATTGGAAGTATGGAATATACAGGAAGTCCACATATCGGTAAGACAGCAAGGCTTTGGAAAGTAATCTACGAAGATGGGGAGGAAGTCGGAAAAGAGCAGATCAATGACAGCTACTATAAAAAGTCAGATCAGATCATTGAGGTGGGAATCAAGTCCGATAACCCAGAGGCATCAGCGCTTGTAAAAAATGCGGTTGCAACACAGGATAAAGATAAGATTAACGCGGCAATTGCACAGGCGTCCGCAATATAGGGAAGGAAGAATACGATATGCATTTAACAGTTAACGAGGCATGTTCCTTTGGAGGTCTGAAAGAATGCAAATTGTTGGCAGGAGAAAGTGGATTAGACCGAATAATTTGTTGTGTGGATTCAATGGAAATACCTGATATTAGTCAGTGGCTGCAGCAAGGAGAATTTCTTGTGACAACAGGATATGCTTTGAAGGAGAATGCGGAAGCACTTGTTCAGGTCATAGAAGCGCTGGCAGAAAAAAATGGAAGTGGATTAGCTCTGAAAACTCGATTTATTGGCGAAGTTTCACAGCTCGCACTAAAACGGGCAGAAGAATTGGGAATTCCAGTTTTTGAAATGCCAGCAGAAATGCCAACTATAAATTTGACCGAACCTCTTGTAAGACGTGTTATAGCGGATGAATTACAAAATTCATCGAGAAAACTAACCGGTGAGCAATTGTGGCATCAGCAGGCAAATTTCTATATGGAACTAGCGCTTGGAATTATTAAATCAGAAAAAGAAGCATATTATCGTGCGAAGTTCCTAAAACTTCCACAACCTCCATTTAGCTTAGTAGTATTTGATATGGATAGCTTTCGTGAGCAGGTAGAAAATATGCCAGAAGCTGAAATTATGGAAATTAAGCAACGTACGGAGAAAATACTTAGACGAGTTCTTGAAAAAAATGGATATGTGGGGGTTCTGGTTGGAAGAAGTGATAGTTTTGCATGCATATTAAAAGGAGACCAAGAGCCAGATGCATTAAAAAAACTTGTTGGAAATATGAAAAATGCGGTTCAAGCTGGTGTTGGAATGGTTGTGACAGCTGGAATAGTAGAACAAGTGCATGCGTATTTGGATATAAGAGAAGCGCATGAGTGTGCGGTGGATGTAATAGAAATTTGCCGAATAGGTAAGCAAGGTGAAGGGTATGCCTGTTTGTCAGAAGTTTTACTAGAGCGAGCGGTTCGAAAAGATGGGGGAAATCCATATCTGCAAGAGTTTGTAAAAAAATATTTAGGAGTGTTGGAAGAATATGATGCTTGTCATCATACAGAGCTGGTGCATACGGCACAAGTTCTGGTAGATAATATGGGGATTCGAACAAAAACAGCGGAAGCATTATTCCTCCATAGAAATTCATTGCTTCGCAGACTTCAAAAAATTGAAATGTTAACAGGATTAAATTTGTCAGATGGTAACTGCTTGCTTCAGCTCGGTATTGCATTGAAAATACGTCCGTATGTGGGCGATATGCCTATAATATAACAAAAATAAAATTAAAAGTACGATAATAAATGTGCAAGGTGCAGCGTTTGCTGCATCTTTTTTCGTGCATGCTGAATCTCGCTTGAGAAAAGAAGAGGTGCTATAATATTAAAAATAAAATGACATGGTTGCAAAGGAGGAGAAGATCATGGAAAGACAGTTTAAAATTGCTCTTGTACAATATCAGAGTGTGCTTGGCGATCTTCAAAAAAATGCAGAACGAGCAGTTGAAATGGTGCGGGAAGCTGCGTTGGAGGGGGCGAAAATTATTTGTTTTCCAGAAATGTTTAATACTGGATATAATTTTCAATTGATAGGTGAGAAATTCTATGAATATGGAGAAGCGATCAATGACTATACAATTGCACAGCTTCAAAAGGTGGCAAGAGAATGTTCGTGTTATGTGATCGCACCGATTACACTTGAAAAAAAAGTAAAAGGCGTATTTTATAATGCTGCCGTTGTAATTGATAATGATGGGGAAATTATGGGGGATTATTCAAAACATCATCTATGGGCAGCAGAGCGCTATTATTTTCATGCCGGAGAGGATATACCAGTTTTTAATACAAAATATGGGAAGATTGGCGTGATGATTTGTTATGATGCTGGATTCCCAGAGGTTGCAAGAATTCTCGCCCTGAAAGGTGCCGAACTGATTTTTATGCCTAGTGCATGGAGGGTTCAAGACTGGGATATGTGGAATTTAAATATTCCGCAAAGAGCGTTAGAGAATACTCTCTTTGTGGCAGGAGTAAATCGTTTTGGACATGAGGGTGACCTGTATATGTTTGGAAATAGTAAGGTGGCCGATTGGCGAGGAAGAATTATTGCAGAGAGCAAAGAAGAAAAAGAAGAAATTTTGTATGCAGATATTGATCTGAAACAGCTTACGAAGGCGCGCCTCGATATTCATTATTTAAAGGATAGAAGACCGGATAGCTATAAAATACTTTCTGAATATACAGAATATTAAAACAGGAGAGATAAGAAAATGAGTGTGGAAAAGAATAAAAAGGTAGAGGAACAATTTAACGATTATGAAGCGACACCGGTGCCGGAGGAAGTACATATGTCCTGGCTAAGTCAGGGAGCTGTATGGATAGGGTGTGGTTTTTGCCTAGCGGCAATCTCAACAGGTGGAATTCTTGCGAATGGACTTGGATTTAAGGATATGATTCTTGCAGCAATACTTGGAGCAGTTATTTTAACAATTATTGCCGCAACAGTTGGAATTGTAGGGGCAAAGACGCATTTGTCTTCTTCTATGGGATCAAGATTTTGTTTTGGAACAAATGGAGCAAGAATTTTTGGATTAATACTTGCACTTTCAAATTTCGGATGGTTTGCATTTCAAGCAGATTTGTTTGGAAACACAGTAGTTACATTGGTAAAAGAAACTGGAGGACCAGAATTACCACAGACATTATTTACAGTATTAGGAGCATTAGCAATGATGTTGACAGCCATTGTTGGCTATAAAGGAATTAAAATGCTCTCAAATATTGCAGTTCCATTATTATTTTTACTTTCAATTGTTGCGGTGGGACTTACGTTAAAACAGGTGCCATTTTCGGAAATCGTATCTTCCGGTCCAGTTGAGACTGCAATTCCATTAACAGTTGGAGTAGCAGCAGTCGTAGGAAATTTTGCCGTAGGAGTTACGATTGTATCTGATTTTACAAGGTATTCTAAGAAGCCGAAAGATTCGGTAATTGGATGTTTGCTTGGATACTTTATTGGATATCTTCCGATTTTATTTCTTGGAGCGTTATTCACCTACGCGTTCCAGAACTGGAATATTGTTGAAGTTATGATTTCTAAACTTGGTCTTGGTATTATTGCAGCGATTGTTTTAATTCTTGCCCAGTGGACAACAAATGATAATAACCTGTATTCCTCTGTTCTTGGATTGTCCAATGCAATTAATGGCAGATTCCCATATGTGCGCTGGAAACTGACTTTAATCGTAGGGCTTGTAAGTACAGTTATCTCTGCGATTGGTGTACAGAAATATTATATGAATTTCCTGACAATTTTGACATCTACGATTCCAGCAGTTGCGGGGGTCATAGCATCAGATTTCTTTATCCTGAATAAGAAGGGATATGATTTCGGTCTGATTCGGGACAACAAACTTCCAAATTGGAAGTGGAATGCAATGATTGCATGGGGGATGGCAGCTTTGGTAGGGCTTACTATGTCGAATCCGCCGACTGGATTTGGTGTAACATTTATGGTGAAACTTTCTGAGACGGTTCCGATTCCGGTGGTTGGAATCAGTGTTGCATTTATTGCAAATTGTATACTATATCCAGTATTTAATAAAAAGAATGTACAACAGGGGGAATAAAGATGCTTTACAGACAAATGTTAGATTTATATGATATTTTAGATGATGAGAAGGCGGATGGTAAAAGCGTAGTTGAATATATGAAAAAAATTAATGCGGACTGTCTGGCAGAGACACATGTATTAAAAGGAGCGCAAGGGATTACACATATGGTAAAGGTTGTGATTCCCGGAGAAAAAGGAAAGAGAAATGGAGGCGAAGCGCCAACAATTGGAATTTTAGGACGTCTAGGTGGTTTGGGCGCAAGACCAGAAAGAGTGGGATTTGTATCAGATGGGGATGGAGCGCTGGCGGCATTAACTGCGGCAGCAAAGTTGCTTGATATGCAGAAGAAAGGGGATTATTTGCAGGGTGATGTAATCGTGTCTACACATGTATGTCCGGATGCACCGACCAAGCCTCATGAGCCGGTACCATTTATGGGATCGCCGGTTGAGATGTATCAGGTAAATCAAGATGAGGTTACAGAGGAGATGGATGCAATTTTATCCATCGATACAACAAAAGGAAATCGAATAGCGAATGAAAGGGGGTTTTTCATTTCTCCGACGGTAAAAGAAGGGTATATTTTAAGAGTAAGTGAGAGGCTTTTAGATCTCATGGAGATTACGACGGGGCGACGTCCCAAAGTATTTGCACTGACACAACAGGATATCACCCCATACGGGAATGATCTGTTCCATATCAATAGTATTCTTCAACCATCCGTCGCTACAAGTGCGCCGGTAGTAGGGGTTGCGGTTACAACGGAAACCGTCGTTCCCGGGTGTGCGACAGGAGCAACACAGCTGCCAGATGTAGAAGAAGCTGCCCGATTTGTATTAGAAGTTGCAAAAGAATTTGGACAGGGTGTGTGTGACTTTTATGACAAAGAAGAGTATGCACGTATTCAAAAACTATATGGAAGTATGACAAGATTTCAAGGATTTGGAGGGTAAATTGGATAAAAAATATGTGATAGGTGTTATTCGAGTGGTGACACAGGAGAAGTCGGAATGTGAATGTCACGGTCGATTGCTAGAATCTTGGTTCCCGGAATTCGTAGTGATTTCCAGGTGTATTCCTGACCAGCCGGAAGGTGTGCATGATGAGGCAAGCGAAGCGATGGCGCTTCCGAAGATCCGACAATTAGCAAAGAAGTTTGAAGAACTGGGAGTAGATGGAATTATCTTAAGTTGTTGTGGAGATCCGGGACTTAACCGTATCCGTAAAGAGTTAACTATTCCAATTGTTGGAGCAGGTGAAAGCACGGCACTAATGGCGCTTCGCTATGGAAATAAAGTGTGTTCACTTGGTATTACCAAGGAAGCGCCGGAAAATTATAAAAAAGTGTTGAAAGAATGTTTGATTGAAAATGCAATTCCAGATGGAGTCCATAGTACGGTGGATTTGCAAGGGGAAAAAGGGTGGAATTCAGTCTGTGAAAAAGCAATGTATTTGAAAAACAGAGGTGCGGATGTTATAGCTCTTGCTTGTACTGGGATGGCAACGATGGGAATTGCAACTAAATTAGAAGCAATTACAGAAATTCCGGTGTTAGACCCAGTGATGTGTGAAGGTCTTGTAATGTATATGGAGTTACTTCGTAGGAACTGTTAAAGTATTTGTATTGGTTTATACCCTTTCGCGCCATATGGTGCGAAAGGGTAATTTTTATGTGGATTTTGGGTATAAAACATAAGATGTGAGGAGGAGAAAAAGATACATATATGGAATGTAGAAAGAATTTGTGATAAAATCTTGTGCGAGGAGGATGAAACATGAAGATGGAAAACTGTAATCAAGAAATATTAACAAGTACGATGATTTCGTACGGACAGTCAAAATATATCGGAATCTACGCTCTTGCTTCCATTGCTAATGAATTGTGGATGAATGGGGCAGAAGAGATAAAGGTGGAAGTGTCTGCGATAATACCACCTTTGGTTTACAAATCCAGATTAAATGGAATGCTAAAAATATTGCGAAAAATCTGTGAAGAAGAAAGAATATATCTCGAGAAAGCAAATGGTCAGATTGTATCTGCGGTATCACTTCCACTGGTGTGTGTAACTGGAGTGGCGAAAACTTCGGAATGTTTATTAGATAAAAAAAAGGAAGCGGTGGCTTCTGGTCAGGGGATTATTTTGATTGGCTGGTCAGGAATGAGTGGGATGCTTCAAGTGGCAGAAGAAAAAGAAATGGAACTTAGAGAGCAATTTTCTCCATCTTTTATGAAAAAGATTTTGTCATATAGAGGAAACGTGTTTGGTAAAAAAGTCATTGATATTATCAAGGCGAACAGTACAGACAATATAACGATGGTCAAGCATATTGGAGAAGGTGGGATTCTTGCTGCTCTTTGGGAAGTTGCCCAAGAAACAAAACTTGGACTAGAGACAGATATGAAAACATTTTCTGTTTTACAGGAAACGGTGGAGGTATGTGAGTGTTATCGCTTGAATCCATATCAGTTATCATCCATAGGAAGTTTTTTGGTTATAGCAAAAGAGGCAGATGTTCTGGCAGAAAAATTAAGAAAATGCGGCGTGCAGGCTGAGGTGATTGGCAGGATGATGGATAATAATGATAAGATCATACAGAACGGAGAAGAAATCCGTTATATCGATCGTCCGGCACCGGATGAAATATATAAAATCTTCGAAACATAGAAATGACGGGATTGTTGCGCGCATTGCCACAACAATCCTTTTTAAAATTATAAAAATAAACATATATTTTAAGGAGGAATTACATATGTTAAATATTGTACTTCACGAGCCGGAGATCCCGGCAAATACAGGAAATATCGGACGCACATGCGTGGCTGCCAATGCGAGGCTTCATCTGATCGAGCCGTTAGGGTTCCGGTTAAATGAAAAAAATCTGAAAAGAGCAGGAATGGATTACTGGAAAGATCTGGATGTGACAACATATATCGATTATAACAACTTTCTGGAAAAGAATCCGGGAGCTAAGATTTATATGGCAACTACGAAGGCTGAGAAAATATATACAGAAGTCAAGTATGAGCCGGATTGTTATATTATGTTTGGAAAAGAAAGCGCAGGAATACCGGAAGAGATTCTTGTGAATCATAAAGAAGACTGTATTAGGATTCCGATGGTTGGAGATATCCGCTCCCTCAATCTCGGAAATTCAGCGGCAATTGTTTTGTACGAAGCACTGCGCCAGAATGGTTTTGAGGGGATGAATCTGGAAGGTCATTTGCATCATTTGAAATGGTAATACTGTGATGTGATAAAACGGCATAGTTGTAAGATAATTGAGCGAATTGTGTGGCATTAGACTAAAGTTCATAGAAATGTTATGAAAAGTTTATAGACATTTCCACATAATCATATTATAATTTAATTTAAATTACAAAAAAAGTTGTTATCAAAATAGGAGAGGTGGTGACAGAATGGTAGAAGAAACCATTAAGACCATCAAGGAGACGGAGAGTGAAGCAGAGGAAATATTAAAAGCAGCCGATGTAACATGTACCTCGATCCTTGAAAAAGCTGCTGCATCTGCCAATGAAATAAAAGAACAGGCGGAGGAGAAAGCGAAAGAGAAGGCGAAAGCGGCGCTTAGCGCAGCGAAAGATGCCGGAGATATTTCTACCAGGGAAGCGCTCGCCAGGGTAGACGAAGAGATTGCAGAATTGAAAAAAGCTGCGCAGGCAAAAGAAAAAGAAGCAATTGATTCGGTGATTGCAGAATTGGTTTAAACGAACCAAACTGAATGGAAAGAGTGGAATAAAAGTAAAGGAGGGATGAAGCTATGGCAATCTTGCAGATGCAAAGAGTTAGTATCTGCGCGCTTAAGAAAGACCGTAAGGCAATTCTGGAGAAGATACAATCCCTTGGAGTCATGGAAATGAGTCAGGTTGCCGAAGACGAAAAAGGCTTTGAGAAAATGGACACGTTAAGTGCACGGCAGGATTTTGAGAAGAAGACACATCTTACAGAAGCTGCTCTCCATGTTCTTGACGAGTACGCTCCGGCCAAGACATCTATGTTTGCCGGTTTGGAAGGAAAGAAGCTGATCAGTCAGGAAGAGTTTCAAGAAGCCATTTTAGGGAAAGACGAAGCGATACAAAATGCCAACATTCTGATTGCGAAGAGTAAAGAGATTGCGGAGAAAAAGGCAGGGATACTGAAGCTTGAAAATCAGATAGAGATCCTTCATCCGTGGCTGTCTTTAGACGTGCCGATGACATATACCGGTACGAAAAAAGTTGCAATGCTGCTTGGAACAATGGCAGCAGATACTACGACAGAACGCATATATGCTCTTGTGGCAGAGCATTGTCCGGAAGAGACGCCTGACATAGAAGTGCAGGTGATTGAGAAAGATAAGGACGCACTTTATCTGACCGTGTTCTGTATGAAAGAAAATGTTGGAAAGGTAGAAGAAGCGCTTCGAGCGGGCGGATTCGCAAGACCATCGCAGATGACAGATCAGGTTCCGGCAAAAGAAAAAGAGGAGCTTGAGCAGAAGGTGGAAGCCCTGAAGCAGGAAATTAAAAAAGATGAGGAAACGATCGCAGGATATCGGGATGTGAGAAATAGCCTGAAGGTAGTCGGAGATTATTTCCGAATGCGGGCAGATAAGTATCAGATTCTTGGAACGATTCCACAGTCTCAGAGAACCTTTCTCATCAGCGGGTATGTGCCGGAGAAGGTCGTGCCGGCAATCCAAAAAGCGATTGGAGATAATTATGACTGTGTGATAGATATCGAAGCGCTGGGTGAAGAGGAAGAGGCACCGACACTTCTTGAGAACAATGGCTTTTCTGAGTCGGTAGAGGGTATTGTAGAATCTTACGGACTCCCGAAGAAAGGGGAAATCGACCCGACAACGATTATGTCATTTTTCTATGTATTTTTCTTTGGAATGATGTTATCGGATGCCGCATATGGAGCGATTATTGCGATTGCGTGCTTTGTCATGCTGAAGAAATTCCCGAGAATGAGTGAAAGCATGCACAAGTCGATAAAGTTATTTATGTATTGCGGACTCTCGACGGTAATCTGGGGAATTCTGTTCGGCGGATACTTTGGAAATATTGTAGATATTGTATCACAGAAGTTTTTTGGAACAACGGTTACGATCGATGCACTGTGGTTCATGCCGTTGAATGATCCGATGAAATTGCTCGTATACTCGATGCTGTTTGGTGTGATTCATTTATTTGTCGGTCTAGGCATCAAGGGCTATCTGTGCCTGAAAGATCACAAGGTTATGGATTTCTTCTGCGACGTAGTGTTATGGTTTATGCTTCTTGTGGGATTGATCCTCATGCTTTTGCCAAGTGATATATTTGCATCTATCGCACAGACAACAATTGTGTTCCCGCCGGCGCTTAATATGCTTGCCAAAGGACTTGCGATTGCAGGAGCAGTCGGAATTGTCCTCATGTCGGGAAGAAGCAGCAAGAATCCGGGACTTCGGATCGCGCTTGGAGCATATGATTTGTATAATATTACCGGATGGTTAAGTGATGTATTATCCTACTCCCGTCTGTTAGCTCTTGGGCTTGCTACCGGAGTTATCGCATCCGTAATCAATCAGATGATCGGAATGTTCCCGAATAATATACTTGGAATTATTTTATTCGTTGTGTTCTTTGTTGTGGGACATACGCTGAATCTGGCGATTAATTTATTGGGCGCATATGTACACACAAACCGTCTTCAGTTTGTAGAGTTCTTCGGAAAATTCTACGAAGGCGGAAGCAGACCATTTCGGCCATTTCATTCAGATACAAAATATGTAGATGTTCAGAGTAATGCAGATTAATAATAAGCGAAGTTAACAACATATAAGGAGGAAATGTAGACTATGAGTATTATGGAAAATTTAGGAATCGTATATGCGCTTCTGGGCGCGGCAATTGCGGTATTACTGGCAGGTGCGGGATCTGCAATGGGTGTAGGTATTGCAGGACAGGCGGCAGCCGGAGTTGTAACAGAAGACCCAAGTAAGTTTGCCAAGGTTTTGATCATGCAGCTTCTTCCTGGTACACAGGGACTTTACGGACTGCTGGTTGGATTTATCACATTATCTAAAATTGGTATTTTAGGCGGCAGCGTTGCAGATGTCAGTGTGCAGACAGGTCTTATGATTCTGGCAGCATGTCTTCCGATTGGTATCGTTGGACTGATCTCAGGAGTTGCACAGGGAAAAACAGCAGCTTCTTCTATCGGTATCGTAGCAAAGAAGCCGGATCAGTTTGGTAAAGCGATGCTGTTCCCTGCAATGGTAGAGACATATGCAATTCTTGCACTTTTGATTTCTTTCCTTGCAGTAAATGGAATTCAGGTCTAAGAAGGAGTAAAAGGCTATGACTGGATTAGAGAAAATGAAAAGCCAGATTCTGAGCGAAGCCAGGGCTTTGGCAGACAATAAGGTCGAAGAAGCAAAAGCGGATGCTCAAAAGATCACAAGTCAGGCCGAGGCAGAAGCAGAGAAATCAAGTGAACTTGCACAGCGCAAGTCAGAGGCAGATGTGAAAGCTTATGAAGAGAGAGTGGCATCGGCAATTGATCTTAAGAGAAGAACCAGAATTCTGGAAGCGAAGCAGGAAGTAATCGCAGATGTGCTTAAGAAAGCATACGATTCCCTGATTGCTATGGACGAGAAAGAATATTTTGCTCTTCTTCTTAAGATGCTTGATAAATATGCACTGCCGGAAGCAGGAGAGATCTTTTTTGCAGCTTCTGACCTTGCGAGAATGTCGAATGATTTTCGGGCAGAAGTAGAAAAATCGGCAGCATCAAAAGGCGGAAGTCTGGTCATCTCGGAAGAAGGCAGAAAAATAGAAAATGGATTTGTCCTCGCCTATGGAGGCATAGAAGAAAATTGTACCTTGCAGGCAATTTTTGATGCGAAAAAAGATGAGTTGTCTGATAAAGTGCATCGTATCATATTCGCGTAACGCGCAACAGGAGGAGTAACATGAGTGAAAAGTATACCTATGCGGTTGCGCGCATAAGGGCGCTGGAAGTTTCCCTGTTTTCTAACAGCACCATTGATCAGCTGATCGGGTGCCAGAGCTATGAGCAGTGTCTTCAGTTCCTGGAAGAGAAGGGATGGGGAGACTCTGAAACATCGGGAAACGCCGAGGCCATATTGACCAGAGAAGAAGAAAAGGTGTGGGAAGTGGTAAAGGAATTATCCGTTGGAATGGAACACTTTGCGGTGCTTTCTTATCCGAAGCTTTTTCACAATCTGAAAGCAGCCATCAAGGAAACCTGTACGGAAGGGAAAAAACGCCACATTTTCTATGAAGATGTATCCATTCCGGGCAGTGAGATGCTGGAGATTGTGAAGGAGAAGAACTTTGGTAAGCTTCCGGCAAATATGCAGCATGTGGCAGCAGAAGCGTATGAATCTTTTCTTCATACAGGAGACGGTCAATTGTGCGACGTGATGATCGACAGGGCAGCGCTTGATGCAATCTATAAAGCGGGAAAAGAAGCAAAAGACCAGATTATTCGGGATTATGCAGAATCTACCGTTGCAGTTGCAGATATAAAGATTGCCGTGCGTGCGCAGAAAACCGCAAAATCAATAGAATTCATGAAGCGGGCGATGGCAGAATGTGATAGCGTCAGTGTTGATAAGCTTGCAAAAGCAGCATTGGCAGGAGCAGATGCACTGAGAGATTATCTGCTCGGAACCGTCTATGCGGAAGGGGCAGAAGCGTTAGCGGAATCTCCGTCTGCATTTGAACGCTGGTGCGATAATCGTATTATTGAAACCATCAGTCCGCAGAAATATAATGCATTTACAATAGGTCCTGTGATTGCTTATGTGATCGCAAGACAGAATGAAATAAAAACGGTGCGAATCATTCTTTCCGGTAAGCGAAGTGATCTGCCGGATGATTCTATTCGGGAAAGGGTAAGGGAAATGTATGTATAAGATTGCAGTATTAGGCGATTACGATAGCATTTACGGTTTCGCTGCACTGGGACTTGATACATTTCCGGTTGAGACTCAGGAAGAAGCCGCAGAGATGCTTTCAAAACTGGCAGCAGGAGATTACGGTGTGATCTATATCACGGAAGCGTGTGCCGCACAGTTAAAGCATGAGATTTCAAAATATCAGGAGCAGATCATTCCGGCTATTATCCAGATTCCGGGAATTGCAGGAAATACCGGAGCCGGAGTAGCGGGAGTGAAAAAATCCGTAGAGATAGCTGTAGGATCTGACATTTTGTTTGGTGACAGCTAAACCATGCCGGTGTAAGAGCTGTGCAGTGGTAAATTTGTAGGAAAGGTAAGGTGATTCGTCCACATGAGTAGTACAGGTACGATCAAAAAAGTAGCAGGACCGCTGGTCATCGCGTCCGGTATGCGTGATGCGAATATGTCCGACGTTGTACGTGTCAGCGAGAAACGTCTGATCGGAGAGATCATCGAGATGCATGGTGATGAGGCATCCATTCAGGTATATGAAGAGACGTCAGGTCTTGGACCTGGTGAGCCGGTAGAATCTACAGGCGCACCAATGTCCGTAGAACTTGGCCCTGGTCTTATCACAAGCATTTACGATGGAATCCAGCGTCCGCTTGATGATATTATGAAGATTTCAGGAAATAACTTACAGCGTGGAGTTGAGGTTGCATCCCTGAAGAGAGATAAAAAATGGGAATTTGTCCCGGTTGCAAAAGTCGGTGATGAGGTGTCCGCAGGAGATGTACTCGGCACCGTTCAGGAAACCGCAGTTGTAGAACAGAAAATTATGGTTCCGTATGGTCTTGCAGGTACGGTGAAAGAGATCAAAGCAGGAGAATTTACCGTAGAGGAAGTGGTGGCTGTTCTCTCGACAAAAGACGGTGATAAGGAGCTTACAATGATGCAGAAGTGGCCGGTTCGTAAAGGACGTCCATATGTGAAAAAGCTTCCTCTCGACGCACCGCTTGTAACAGGACAGCGTGTAGTAGATACCTTCTTCCCGATCGCAAAAGGCGGTGTAGCTGCCGTTCCGGGACCTTTCGGAAGTGGTAAAACAGTGATCCAGCATCAGCTTGCAAAATGGGCAGAGGCAGATATCGTAGTTTATATCGGATGTGGTGAGCGTGGAAATGAGATGACGGACGTTTTGAATGAATTCCCGGAGCTGAAGGACCCGAAGACAGGTCGTTCCCTGATGGAGAGAACCGTTCTGATCGCAAATACATCCGACATGCCGTTTGCAGCTCGTGAGGCGTCTATTTATACAGGAATTACAATCGCAGAATACTTCCGTGATATGGGATACTCAGTAGCGTTGATGGCAGACTCAACATCCCGTTGGGCAGAGGCTCTTCGTGAGATGTCAGGACGTCTGGAAGAAATGCCGGGCGAGGAAGGATATCCGGCATACCTTGGATCTCGTCTTGCAGAATTCTATGAGAGAGCAGGACGTGTACAGTCTCTTGGAAAAGAAGGAAGAGAAGGTTCTCTGTCTGTAATCGGAGCGGTATCTCCACCGGGTGGTGATACTTCTGAGCCGGTATCGCAGGCAACGCTTCGTATCGTGAAGGTGTTCTGGGGACTGGATTCTGCGCTGGCATATAAGAGACATTTCCCGGCGATCAACTGGCTGACCAGTTATTCCCTGTATCTCGACAATATGCAGGATTGGTTTAACAATACGGTAGCAGAAGACTGGATGAGCGACAGACAGAGAATGATGAGCCTTTTGACAGAAGAGGCGGCTCTGGAAGAAATTGTGCAGATGGTAGGTATGGATGCGCTGTCTCCGAGTGACCGTCTGAAAATGGAGGCGGCAAGATCAATCCGTGAAGACTTCTTACATCAGAACTCTTTCCATGAGATTGATACGTACACACCGCTTCGCAAACAGTATTTGATGATGAAACTCGTACTTGCCTTTTACGATCAGGCAAGCGAAGCACTGGCAAAAGGCGCTCCGATGAAAGAGCTTCTGGTTATGGAAGTAAGAGAGCGAATCGGACGTTATAAATATACAACTACCGATCAGATTGAAGAAGAGTACGAGAAGATCATGAATGAACTTCGAGAAGAAATTAAAGGAACATTCGGGAAGGAGGACTTCTAATTATGCCAAAAGAATATAGAACAATTCAGGAAGTTGCCGGACCGCTGATGATGGTAAAAGGAGTAGAGGGCGTTACCTTTGATGAGCTTGGAGAAATCGAGCTTGCCAGTGGAGAAAAACGTCGTTGTAAAGTCTTAGAAGTAGATGGAGACAATGTGGTTGTACAGCTCTATGAAAATGCAGCCGGTATTAATTTGAGTAACAGTAAAGTGCGTTTTCTTGGACGAACAATGGAATTGGGTGTGTCCGGCGATATGCTCGGACGTGTCTTCGATGGACTTGGACGTCCGATTGATGATGGCCCGGAGATTTTACCGGAAGAAAGAAGAGATATTAATGGTCTTCCGATGAATCCGGCAGCAAGAGTATATCCGGAGGAATTTATCCAGACGGGAGTATCTGCCATTGACGGACTGAATACATTGGTTCGTGGACAGAAGCTGCCAATCTTCTCCTGTTCCGGTCTGCCGCATTCTCAGCTGGCAGCCCAGATTGCAAGACAGGCGAAGGTACGCGGTACAGACGAAAAATTCGCGGTTGTATTTGCCGCTATGGGTATTACATTTGAAGAGTCCAACTATTTCATAGAGTCCTTCAAAGAGACCGGAGCGATTGATCGAACCGTGCTGTTTATTAACTTGGCAAATGACCCGGCGGTTGAGCGTATTTCCACACCTCGTATGGCGCTGACTGCGGCAGAGTATCTGGCATTTGAGAAAGATATGCATGTATTGGTTATCTTGACAGATATCACAAACTACGCAGACGCACTTCGTGAGATTTCTGCAGCGAAGAAAGAGGTTCCGGGACGTCGTGGATATCCGGGCTATATGTATACAGACCTTGCGACCATGTATGAGAGAGCCGGACGCCAGAGAGGCAAGAACGGAAGTATTACAATGATCCCGATTCTGACAATGCCTGAGGATGATAAGACACATCCGATTCCGGACCTTACCGGATATATCACAGAGGGACAGGTAATCTTAAGCCGTGAGCTGTACCGAAAGGGATTGCAGCCGCCAATCGATGTATTACCGTCACTTTCCCGTCTGAAAGATAAAGGTATCGGAGAAGGAAAGACAAGAGCAGACCACTCCAACACGATGAACCAGTTATTTGCAGCATACTCTCGTGGTAAAGATGCCAAAGAGCTGATGACGATTCTCGGAGAAGCAGCACTTACAGAAATAGATCTGAAATATGCAGAATTCGCAGAAGCGTTCGAGAAAGAATACGTATCTCAGGGGTATAACACAGATCGATCCATAGAAGAAACATTGGAAATCGGCTGGAAACTCCTGTCTATGCTGCCAAGAGCAGAACTGAAACGTATCGATGACAAATTCTTAGATATGTATTATGGAAAGCAATAAGCCATGCACAGATGTGCAGAAACAGACATTGCATGCTTGCATGTAAATGGATGTTTCTGTGCAGATGTATAGGGCGCAAGCCCGCAGCGAGAAGGAGCGAAGCGGATTCGAGCTGGGCATGGCTAGAAAGCCGAAAGGGCGAGGGCCCGCAGCGATGCTTGAACACCTGACGAGGTACTGTCGAGTCTGGTGTGAAAGTAGATATCCGAGGTAAAAGCGAGGATATCTTCCTGCAAAACAGGAATTCGAGCTGGGCATGGCTAGAAAGCCGAAAAGGCGAGGGCCCGCAGCAAACCCAAATGAAGGAGGAAAACGATGGCTAAAAAGCAGATTACTCCTACCCGTATGGAGCTGACAAAAACAAAGAAAAAGCTTGTTACAGCCAGAAGAGGACACAAACTTCTGAAAGATAAGCGAGACGAGCTGATGCGTCAGTTTCTTGAACTGGTCAAGGAGAACATGGCGCTTAGAAAAAAAGTAGAAGCCGGAATCCTCTCTGCAAATAAGAATTTTGTCATAGCGAAGGCAGGCATGGACGAAGCTACATTAAATACAGCATTGATGGCACCGAAGCAGGAAGTGAATCTGAATGTAGAACAGAAAAATGTTATGAGTGTTGATATCCCGGTCTATGAGACAAAGACAAGGACAGCGGATGCCAACGACATTTATTCTTATGGATTCGCATTTACTTCCAGTGATCTGGATGGTGCGGTGAAATCATTGGCAGATATTCTGCCGGATATGTTGAAGCTTGCAGAGGCAGAAAAAGCATGTCAGCTCATGGCGGCGGAGATTGAGAAGACAAGACGTCGTGTAAATGCGCTGGAGCATGTGACGATTCCGGAGGCTCAGGCAACGATCAAATATATCACAATGAAGCTGGATGAAAATGAAAGAAGTTCCCAGATTCGTTTGATGAAAGTAAAAGATATGATGCTTGAAGAAGCACATCACTATAGTGAGAGAGCATAGGGAAAAGAATAACAAAGGGAGCATATCAGTCAAGTGATATGCTCCCTTGTTTATAACATATAAATCATAATAAAGCTACTGGCTACGCTTCCTTTTCCTTAGGCAGGAATAAGCTCAATAATAAGGAGATCACAAATACTCCTGCAACTGCATTTCCATTGAAAATATCACCTACAAATGCAGGAAATGCAGAGAAGAAGTTGCCGGAAGTCTGTGTTAATCCGACACCAATGCAGAAAGAAAGAGAAACAATGATCATCGTCCGGTCATTAAATTCACATTCTTTGAGCATCTTTACTCCTTCATACATGATGGAGCCAAACATCATAACAGTACATCCGCCGAGAACGGACTGAGGAAGAGAATTAAAAAATGCGCCAAGAGGAGGGAATAAAGACGTCAGTATCATGATCAGTGCGCCCATTAAGATTGTAAATCGGTTAATGACACCGGTCATCGTGACGAGCCCTACATTTTGGCTGAACGAGGTAAGCGGAAGGCATCCGAAACAACCGGAAATCGCGCTGGAGAATCCGTCTACTGCAAGAGAACCCTGGAGCTCTTCCATTTTGATGTTCCGTCCGAGCGCTCCTTTGCAGACCGCAGTAGTCGCACCGGTAGTCTCGGCAGCAGACACAAGGTATACAATGGCAATTGTAAAAAATGCGCCCAGATGGAAAACCGGTTTGTGACTGGTGAAGAAGACCAGTTTCGGAAGGCTGAAAAAGCCGACCTGCTCAATGGTTGTTGTAATGCCTGAAAAATCAATCATCGGAGCAATTCCCGCTAGAGTGAAAATGGCAGATAGAACATAGCCGGCAAACAGACCAACCAGAATATTTAAGTTTTTGTAAATTCCCGGAAGCTTATAGCGGGAAATAAGGCAGACGATCAGTGTGACTCCGCCGACGAACAGGTGGCACCACATTCCAAAAGTCTCAGATCCGGTTCCGCCTCCCCAAGAATCCATTCCAACAGGCAGAAGGGAAAGTCCGATAGCGATCACCACGCATGCAGGAGAGGAGTTATCTGTTTGTTTTTGTGTCATGTTATTTTGATTCCTTTCTTCTTTCGTACATGAAAGTATTCTAATGATTCACTCTACTTATTATAGTATACAGACGTGATTAGTCAAATATATATATCAGAGTATGTGAGAGTTCAGGGAGGAGGGCGTTGTTATGCGGCGGCGCTGCTTCCCGATCATAAGATTGGAATACTGAAAAAGGAAAATGATTACAGAGTTCTTGCGGCTGCAGATTTTCTGTGGCATCACGGACAGGAATATAAGATTACAATTCACGCGGAACATGATATCATTTCCGTAGATGCAGATGGACAGAATATATTATCAATCCGGGATATCGAACATCCGTATTTGAAAGGGGCGATTGGCATAGGTGTGCTTGAAGGAAGCCATCTTGCATGTAAGCATATTTCTGTTTCATAAATGAATGAAGAATACAAAGGGTTCGGGAAAGGAGCAAAGAATGAAAGCAGTAGTTGCGATTGATTCATTAAAAGGAAGTTTAAGTTCTATGGAGGCAGGCAATGCAATCGCAGAAGGAATCTACCGTGCGGATGCCGAAGCCAAGGTGGAGGTAAGACCACTGGCAGACGGTGGAGAAGGAACGGTAGATGCACTTGTGCAGGGGATGAATGGCAGCTTGCGGAAGGTTCGTGTTACAGGACCGCTTGGGGACAAAGTGGATGCTGCATATGGGATCATAGAAGAAGCGAAAATGGCAGTGATAGAAATGTCAGCGGCAGCAGGAATCACACTGGTTCCGGACGAGAAGAAAAATCCACTGTTTACAACGACTTACGGTGTCGGTGAGATGATCTGGGATGCCATTGAGAAGGGCTGTCGGAAATTTGTGGTCGGCATTGGTGGAAGTGCAACGAATGACGGCGGAATCGGAATGTTGCAGGCGCTTGGATATGATTTTTTGAACAGCAAAGGGAATGCGGTTCCTTATGGGGCAAAAGGGTTGGAAGATCTGGCTGAGATCAGGAAGGAACATGTATTACCGGAGCTTGCACAGTGTGAGTTTAAAGTTGCCTGTGATGTGACAAATCCACTGTGTGGACCACTGGGAGCCAGCGCTGTGTACGGACCGCAAAAAGGGGCGACGCCGGAAATGGTCCGGGAGATGGATCAATGGTTAGCCGATTATGCCAAGCTGGCGGCCAACTGTTCTGAGAGGGCTGATGCGGAGCATCCGGGAACTGGGGCAGCAGGAGGGCTTGGTTTTGCGTTCCTTACATTTACCAATGCGGTGTTGGAGTCAGGAATCAAAATAGTTTTAGAAGAAACAAAATTAGAACAGTATATTCAAGATGCAGATATTGTTATTACCGGTGAAGGGCGTCTTGACGGGCAGACTGCGATGGGAAAAGCGCCGGTAGGTGTTGCAAAACTGGCAGGAAAATACAAGATTCCGGTGCTTGCTTTTGCAGGGAGCGTGACGAAAGATGCCAGAAAATGTAACGAAGAGGGAATTCATGCATTTTTCCCTATTTTAAGAGGGATTACTACATTGGAAGATGCGATGGACGCAGAGAATGCCAGAAGAAATCTCATGGAAACGGTAGAGCAGGTGTTTAGACTGATTGTTGCTATTCACTCCTAAACATGATATATTTAACTTAGATTTTTTATGAAAGACAGGAGTGATGAGAATGTATCTGGAAGAATATGAACGCTGGATGGCAGCAGATCTGGAAGACGCAGATTTAAATCCGGAGTTAAGAGCAATCGAAGGTGATGAAACGGAGATCAAAGAACGTTTTGCAGTTGCCCTTAAGTTTGGAACAGCCGGACTACGAGGCGTGTTGGGGGCAGGAACAAACCGTATGAATATCTATGTGGTGCGTCAGGCAACACAGGGGCTCGCGAACTGGGTGAAGACACAGGGAGGAAGCCAGACAGTAGCGATCAGTTATGACAGCCGTTTGAAGAGTGATGTATTTGCGAAAACGGCAGCAGGAGTTCTTGCAGCGAATGGAATCAATGTAAGAATATATGATGCGCTTATGCCGGTGCCGGCGCTTTCTTTTGCAACACGTTATTATAAATGCAATGCCGGTGTCATGGTAACAGCATCTCATAATCCGGCTAAATATAATGGCTATAAGGCGTATGGACCGGATGGCTGTCAGATGACAGACGATGCGGCGGCGATCGTATATGAAGAAATCCAGAAGACAGATGTCTTGACAGGAGCAAATTACATTTCTTTCGCAGAAGGTGTAGAAAGAGGTCTGATCCGCTTTGTGGGAGATGATTGTAAGAAGGCTCTCTATGAAGCAATCGAATCTCGTCAGGTTCGTCCGGGACTTTGCAAGACTGCCGGATTAAAATTAGTATACAGTCCGTTAAATGGTTCAGGTCTTGTGCCGGTAACACAGGTGTTAAAAGATATTGGAATTACAGACATTACGATTGTTCCTGAACAGGAGTATCCAAATGGATATTTTACAACATGCAGTTACCCGAATCCGGAGATCTTTGAGGCTTTGGAAAGTGGTTTGAACCTTGCAAAAGAAGTGGGCGCAGATCTTATGCTTGCCACAGATCCGGATGCAGACCGTGTCGGTATTGCAATGAAGTGTCCGGATGGGTCTTATGAGCTGGTGAGCGGTAATGAAGTAGGTGTATTGCTTCTTGATTATATTTGCGCAGGACGCATCGAAAAAGGAACTATGCCGGAGAATCCGGTAGCGGTGAAATCAATTGTATCTACCCCTCTTGCGGATGCAGTGGCTGCTCACTATGGAGTGGAACTTCGCAATGTGCTTACCGGTTTTAAGTGGATCGGAGATCAGATCGCACAGTTGGAAGAAGCAGGTGAAGTGGATCGCTTTATTTTCGGATTTGAAGAAAGTTACGGATATCTGGCTGGTCCATATGTTCGTGACAAGGATGCGGTGATCGGTTCTATGCTTATCTGTGAGATGGCAGCTTACTACAGAAGTATCGGAAGCTCCCTGAAGCAGAGAATGGAAGAGATCTATACAGAATACGGACGTTACTACAATAAGATCGACAGCTTTGAATTCCCGGGATTAAGCGGAATGGATAAGATGGCAGGCATCATGCAGAATCTGCGTGAGAATCCGTTGACAGAAGTTGCCGGTGTGAAAGTAGCTCAGGCAATTGATTATACAAAGCCAGAAGAGACAGGACTTCCATCTGCGAATGTGTTGATCTACAAATTAGAAGATGGAGCAACAGTCATCGTTCGTCCTTCCGGTACTGAGCCGAAGATCAAGATTTACTACACAACACTTGGAAAAGATCTGGAAGAGGCGAAAGCACAGAAAGAAAAATTAGCAGAGGCAATGAAAGTGATACTGGCTTAAGTGGTTTAGCAATGTAAAAGCGTTATAGCGGCAGAAAATTCAGATGAAAGAATGCAATGGCAGGACATTTCTTGAAAGAGAGGTGTCCTGCTGTTTGTTATACTTTTAAATTCCGCAGAGATGTGTTATACTAACCACAAAGTGTGATGATAGAAAAGGAGCAGGCAGCTATGGACTTAATAAGCATTAGAGAATTATACAAGAAGAAAGAAGAATATCTGGACAAGAAGATTACTGTTGGCGGATGGGTGCGTAGCATCCGTGATTCCAAAGCATTTGGATTTATTGTTGTGAATGATGGAACATTTTTTGAACCATTACAGGTTGTGTACCACGATACAATGGACAATTTTGCAGAGGTATCCAAGTTAAATGTGGGAGCGGCAATCATCGTAACAGGAACATTGGTTGCAACACCACAGGCAAAGCAGCCATTTGAGATTCAGGCAGATACTGTGGAAGTAGAAGGCGCATCCGCACCGGACTATCCGCTTCAGAAGAAACGTCATAGTTTCGAATACTTAAGAACAATTTCTCATTTAAGACCGAGAACAAATACATTTCAGGCAGTGTTCCGCGTGCGCTCACTGGCAGCATACGCAATTCATAAGTTTTTCCAGGAGAGAGGCTTTGTGTATGTGCACACCCCGCTGATCACAGGAAGTGACTGTGAAGGAGCAGGGGAAATGTTCCGCGTGACAACTCTGGATATGGAAAATGTTCCGAAGACAGAAGATGGAAAGGTGGATTATTCTCAGGATTTCTTTAATAAAGAGACAAGCCTTACAGTAAGCGGACAGTTAAATGGTGAGACATATGCGCAGGCATTCCGCAATATCTATACATTCGGACCAACGTTCCGTGCTGAAAATTCTAACACGACGAGACACGCAGCAGAGTTCTGGATGATTGAGCCGGAGATTGCATTTGCTGATCTGGATGACAATATGGTATTGGCAGAGTCAATGCTTAAATATGTCATTAATTATGTTTTGGAAAATGCGCCGGAAGAGATGAACTTCTTTAACTCCTTTGTAGATAAAGGATTGTTAGACAGACTGAACAATGTGGTATCTTCTGAGTTTGCAAGAGTGACATATACAGAAGCTATTGAAATCTTAGAGAAGAACAACGATAAGTTTGAATATAAAGTATCATGGGGCGCAGATCTTCAGACAGAGCATGAGCGTTACCTAACAGAGGAAGTATATAAACGTCCGGTGTTCGTTACAGATTATCCGAAGGACATCAAAGCGTTTTATATGAAATTGAATGAAGACGGTAAAACCGTGGCAGCAGTAGACTGTCTCGTTCCGGGAATCGGAGAGATTATCGGAGGAAGCCAGAGAGAAGACGATTACGAAAAGCTTCTGGGACGCATGAAGGAGATGGGATTAAAAGAAGAGGACTACGACTTCTATCTTGATCTGAGAAAATACGGTTCAACAAGACATGCAGGATTTGGTCTCGGATTTGAAAGATGCGTAATGTATCTTACAGGAATGGGTAATATCCGTGACGTAATTCCATTCCCACGTACTGTAAATAACTGTGACTTATAGTAACTGTTCAGCCATTCCATGAGAGTCCCGGCTGTGTAAGCGGCGAAGCGGCTGCTTTTGCAGCCCCGGGGCCGGTTGGAAGGCTGAATAGTTGCTTTTTTATTATAGAATGATTATAGGAGGGGTCCTATGAGTATGAATATTTTAGTGGTTGATGACGAGAAAGAGATTGCTGATGTTATAGAATTGTATCTGCAAAATGACCAGTATAATGTGTATAAGTTTTATACGGGGCAGGATGCGCTTGACTGTATTAAGAATATGAAGATCGATCTGGCGATTCTTGACATTATGCTGCCGGATGTGGATGGTTTTCAGATTTTGAAACAGATTCGAGAGAAATATACATTTCCGGTTATCATGCTGACAGCAAAAACAGAATATATGGATAAGATTACCGGTCTTACATTAGGAGCAGATGATTATATACCGAAGCCTTTTAATCCACTGGAACTTGTGGCTCGGGTGAAGGCTCAGATCCGGAGATATACGCAATACAATGAAGGTGGAAAGGATACCGGAGATATTATCGACTTTGCAGGACTTCAATTAAACCGTACTTCACACGAGTGCGTATATAATGAGGTTCCGCTGACCTTGACACCGATTGAATTTGATATCCTGTGGCTGCTGTGTGAAAACAGAGGGAAGGTAATAAGTTCTGAAGAGCTCTTTGAAAAGGTGTGGCATGAAAAATATTACAAGAACAGTAACAATACGGTGATGGTGCATATTCGTCATTTGCGTGAGAAAATGAATACACCTGCCGGAAAATCGGATTTCATTAAAACCGTTTGGGGAGTGGGGTATAAAGTTGAAGAATAACTATCGGAAATTAAAGTTCAGTATTTTGCTTCAGACAGTATTGGTTACAGCGTTGACAGTGCTGGTGGGTGGTTTTTTGCTGAATTATGTAATCGATGGCGTATATAATGACTGGTTTGCAAGGGCATTTATCAGTATATTAACTACTTTTCAGGTGGAAGAGAAGACAGCGATCGATCTGTATTGGCGTCTGATTGGAGATAATAAGACGTTCTTTATGGTGGTTGGCTTTCTTCTCTTATTTGCTTTGTTTTTCTATGTGGCGCTGTCCAAGATGACAAAATATCTGGATCAGGTAGGAGACGGAATTGAAAATATTGTATCGGATTCTACGGAACCTATTCATTTGATCACGGAGCTGAAACCGATTGAGATTCGTTTAAATGAAATTAAAGCGATTTTGAAGCGGCAGGAGTTGGAATCCATAGAAGGCGAGAAACGAAAAGATGACTTGGTATTGTTCCTTGCCCATGACTTAAAGACGCCGCTGACCTCTATCGTAGCATATCTTACGATGCTGGACACACATCCGGAGATGGAAGCAGAAGAACGGGAGAAGTATATTCACATTGCGCATGAGAAATCACTGCGTCTGGGAGAGCTTATTAACGAATTCTTTGATATCACTCGTTACAATCTTCAAGACATAGAATTAGAGCCGGTAAATATTCATTTGTCGCTGATGCTGGAGCAGCTTGCCGATGAATTGTATGCGGTACTTCAGGAGAAACATTTAAGTTGCGAGGTGGATGTAGAGGAGAATCTGGAAGTGACCGGAGATCCGGATAAGCTGGCGCGTGTTTTTGATAACATTTTGCGAAATGCGATTGCCTATTGTTATGAAGGAACTAAGATTGAGATTGAGGCGAAATCGAAAAACGGAAATGTAGAGATTGTCTTCAGCAATGAGGGAGATAAGATTCCGGGGACAATGCTGCAGACAATTTTTGAGAAATTTTATCGTGTGGATGGTTCCAGAAGCAGTGGAACCGGAGGAGCAGGCCTTGGACTTGCCATTGCGAAAGAAATTGTAGAGCTGCATGGCGGAAGTGTGAGGGCGAAGAGTAATGATCTTCGCACACAGTTTATCGTAACGCTGCCATCGACAAAGCAGGAAGAGGAGGAAGAACCGAATGAAGTTTCTACACACCGCAGATATTCATTTAGGGGCAAAACCGGACGCCGGAGCCGCTTACACACAAAGTCGGGAGAAGGAACTGTGGAATAGTTTTCAACATGTGGTTGAGGTATGTGAGGAGGCACAGGTGGATCTGCTTCTTATTGCGGGAGACCTGTTTCACAGACAGCCTCTTTTAAGAGAATTAAAAGATGTCAGCTATTTACTGGGGAAACTGACACACACGCAGGTAGTTTTATCGGCAGGAAATCACGACTATATCAAAGCGGGTTCGTATTATCTTACTTATAAATGGCCGGAAAATGTACATCTGTTATCGGGAGAAGAATTGGAAACTATCGAGTTTCCTGAATTGCAAACAGCAGTATCGGGATTTAGCTACCATAGTAGAGAAATCAAAGAGTGTACATGTCAGGAAAAAAAGGCGCAGCACAGACAAAAATATGAAATTTTACTTCTGCACGGCGGGGATGACAACCATGTTCCATTTCAGAAGGAGAAACTATTGAAATGTGAGTATGATTATATTGCGCTTGGGCATATCCATAAACCGCAGCCACTGGTGAATGATAAAATAGTTTACTGTGGTGCCTTAGAACCGATTGATAAAAATGATGTAGGTGTTCACGGATATGTGATCGGCGAGATGACAGAACGCGGATGTAAGACCAGATTTGTTCCAAGTGCTGTAAGACAATACCGCCACGATGAAATAGAAGTAACACCGGATATGACAGGCTTTGCACTTCGAGAGAAGATCGGGGAAATGATTTTGGAAAATGGGAAGGAACATCTCTACAAGATCATATTAACCGGTTTTCGAGATCCGGAAGTGCAATTTGATCTGTCCGAACGATTCGGTTTCGGAAATGTTGTCGAGATTGTTGATGAGACGGCGCCTGCCTATGATTTTGAACGACTGATGGAACAAAACGCCCACAATATATTAGGATATCTGATCCGGGAATTAAAGGATTATGACAGAGACAGCGTGGAATACGGCGCGATGTGTGAAGGCGTCAAGGCATTAGTGGAGACAAGAAGGGATTAGTATGCAGATTGCGGAATTGATCATAAGAAATTTTGGAAAATTTACAAATAAAACAATCAGGCTTTCGGATGGGATTCAATTGATTTATGGAGAAAATGAGTCCGGGAAATCAACCATTCATGCGTTTATAAGAGGCATGCTGTTCGGGATAGAAAGAAAGCGCGGAAGAGCTGCGTCTAATGATACATACACACAGTATGAACCGTGGGAAAATCCCGGCTATTATTCGGGCGTTATGCGATTTGAAAGTGGCGGGAAATATTTTTGTATCCGCAGAGAGTTTGATAAATCATCGAAAAAGGTACAGTTGATCTGTGAGGATGATGGGGAAGAGCTGTCTGTCGAGCATGGGGATCTTGAAATGCTGCTGGGCGGTGTGACTGCGGCTTCTTACGACAATACAGTATCGATCGGTCAGTTGAAGGCAGAGACAGACCGCACGCTGGCAGATGAACTTAGAGATTTTGCGACAAATTATTATGCCGGCGGCGGAGATGATATGAATCTTACAGGGGCATTCGGACAGCTAAAAGAACGAAAAAGAGAACTGGAACGAGAATTAAGAGCGGCACTTCAAGAGAAGCAGAAACAAAGAGAGCATATAGAGCAGGAAGCATCCTTTCTGTGGAGAGACATTCATAAGCTTCGAGAAGAACAAAGAGAATTGGAAGAAGAGATTGCCATCCGCCGTGAACAGGAAAAAGAAAAGACGGACAAAGAGACACAGGGGAAAGGCGTGATTGACGAGATCCGACCGGAGAAATGGCGGATCCATCCGTTGGAGTTGCTTGTATTTGCATTCATAATTATATTGCCAATGTTTATTTTGCATAAACCATGGAATTACCTGATGTCAATTATTTTATTTCTAAGTTGCGGAATATATGTCTGGAATCGAATGAAGGTAGGGAAACGCCAAGAAAAGACAGAGCCGGAGAAACTGTTGGAGGAAATCACACCGGAGGGAGAGAAGGCATCGGTTGAAAAATTGCAATGGGAGTATGCACACAAAAAGGCAGACTTAAAGGAACGAGAGATAGAATATGCGAATATACAGGAACAGATTGAAGAATTAGACGAAGTCAGTGAGCCGGTAAAAGAAATAGAAAAAAATCATGCCTGTGTACAATTTGCCATAGAGAAGCTGGAAGAGCTTTCCGGAAATCTGGAAAAGAAAATGGGAGATTCGTTAAATGAGCAGGTGTCTTCGATTATACGAGAAATTACCGGTGGCAAATATACCAGATTAATCGTCGAAGATCAGCTTAAAATGAGTCTGATCAGTGACGGAAGGAAAATTCCGGTATCTCAGGTGAGCAGAGGAACCATTGAGCAGATTTATTTTGCACTGCGGATGACTGCGACAGAGGTGCTTGGACGAGAGGAGCTTCCGGTGCTTCTGGACGATGCATTTGCGTATTATGATGATGTACGTCTGGAGAATACATTAAAGTGGCTTGCCAAGAACAAAAAGCAGGTGTTGATCTTTACCTGTCAGAAACGGGAAGAAATGCTTTTGAATAAACTTCATATTACATATAGAAAAGAGGAAGTCTAAACGACTTCCTCTCCGTTTTTATATTTTCTTACAATATTCTGGATACGTTCATTTGGTGATAAGATACTGCTGATAGAACCGTCGTGGTTCAGAGTATCGATCATCAACGCAATGTATTTGCTCATATCGCAGTTGATATAATAAGGTCTTTCTAACAGTTCCGGTGTCTGGTAGATCAGGTTTGTTGTCAGAATACCATCAATTATGCCTTCCTCATATGCCTGATCAAATTTTGCAAGACCGTTGGTGAACAGTCCGAAAGTAGCAGCTGCAAAGATTCGTTTTGCTTTTCTTTGTTTTAACTGTTTTGCAACATCTAAGATACTGTCACCGGAAGAGATCATATCATCTAAAATAATCACATCTTTTCCTTCCACAGAAGAACCTAAAAATTCATGTGCAACGATCGGGTTGCGTCCATTTACGATCTGTGTATAATCACGTCTCTTGTAGAACATTCCCATATCCAGATTCAGAACGTTGGCGAGATAAACAGCACGGGCAGTAGCACCTTCATCCGGGCTGATTACCATCATGTGGTCGCTGTCGATCTGAAGATCTTTGTAGGTGCGAAGAAGTCCTTTTACAAACTGATAAGTCGGACGAACTGTCTCAAATCCGCTCAGAGGGATTGCATTCTGTACACGCGGGTCGTGTGCGTCAAAGGTGATAATATTATCAACACCCATGCGTACAAGCTCCTGAAGAGCCAATGCGCAGTCGAGAGATTCACGACCGCTTCTTTTGTGCTGACGGCTTTCATACAGGAAAGGCATAATAACATTAATGCGTCGGCCTTTTCCACCGATTGCGGCAATCATACGTTTCAGATTCTGAAAATGATCGTCCGGTGACATGTGATTTGTTTTTCCGGAAAGGGAGTAGGTGAGGCTGTAATTACATACATCAACCATTAAGTAGAGATCCATACCTCTTACAGATTCTTTGATAATACCTTTGGCTTCCCCTGAACCAAAACGAGGAGTATTAGCCTCAATCAAATAGTTGTCTCTTTCATAGCCATGGAAAACAACATCATCCTTGTGTGCATGTCCGTCTTCGTGGCGCCATTTTACGATGTAGTCGTTGACCTTGTTTCCCATCTCGGTGCATCCATCTAAGGCAATGATCCCCAGAGATCCCACCGGTATGTTGTCCAAAATACGTTCGTTACGGCGTAACATCATTTGTACCTCCCAAGTTTAATAATTTTTTTTGGATGCGAATATCATCTCCGGTGAGCCTGAGCATAGTATAGTGGCTGCTGATCCGTGAGAAGATACGCTCTGAATAAATAGTTTTAATGTCGTCAAGTGCCAGATTTGTTGAGATAATGGTTGACTTCCGACGAAGGATACGCTCGTTGAGACAGGAAAAGAGCTGTGATATGGTAAAGGTATTTGCAAGCTCTGTCCCCAGATCATCAATGATGAGCAGATCACAATTATAGATATAATCCAGAGAGTCGTCCGTTTCTTCTTCCTTTTTTCCAAACATATTTTTGGCGAGCACATCAAAAAGCCGGGAAGCCGAGAAATAAATGACAGAATAAGAACTGTCCATGACTTCCTTGGCAATGCAGTGAGAGAGAAATGTCTTTCCCACGCCGGTATCACCATATAATAGTATGTTGCGGAAATCTTCAGAAAATGTATCTACAAATTCATGACAGATGTGCAGGGCAGTCTGTACAGCTTCCAGCGAAGAACGGCCGGTAAGCGGGTCTTTGTGGTTGCTGGAATAATAATCAAGAGAAAACGTAGAGAAGTTTTCCTTTTCCAGAATTTCCTGCAGGTTTGACTGTGTATATAATAAATCCACGATCGCTTTTTTGAAGCAGTGGCATTTATTCGTACCAATGTAACCCGTGTCTTTGCAGTCCGGGCAGAGATAGTGGAGTTCCAGATAATCTTCCGGAAATCCGTGAGAACAAAGAAGAGCCTGTTTCTGTGCAGAAAGACGCGAGATTTCCTCTTTGAGCTCTCTGAGTGCATCTTCGTGTCCGTCCAGTAAGAGACGGGCCTGTTTGATACTGATTGATGATATGGCATCATCAAGAGCAGGAAGCTTGGGAATCATAGAACAAGCAGTTTCGTAACGTTTGCGAAGGGCATGTTCATTATCTAATTGTCGTTGTTCGTATGTACGCATCAATTCATCGTACTGAGAATTCGAAAGTGCCATGAAAAGCAGTTCTCCTCTTTATGCAGATCTTATTGTTGTACTAACTTGCGTTCCAGCTCATTCATATCGTAGGAACGGCTTTCAAAATTGTTGAATTTATTTGTGGACTTTATCACAGGTGTTTTGACTGATTGTTTTTTCTTCAGCTCTTTTTCGCGGGTAAAAGAAGCGTCGAGAGCGGCAATATCTTTGAGATGGCGTACATTTTGCGCGTGCCATTTCTTTAAGATAGAATCCGTATAGTCAAAGCTTGGCTGATGAATTGCATTCATTGTTCGGTTACATGCTTCCAGAATAATATCCAAACTGAACGCGTATTCTTCGTTCCACTTACGAATGTATGCAATCTCGGAAGCCGCCGGAGCCCGTCCTTTGATTCCATATGCGTTTAAAATCGAATAACAGTTTTTATTATAAAGCAAAGAGCTTGTTTTTGCCTGATCGACAGTCTTTATATCCTGCTTGTGCCATGAAAGAGCAACCTTTTGAATATAATGCATGCTTTTGTGACCGTTTTCAACGCAGTATTCAATCAGATATTCGATTAATTCCACAGACATTTCTAATGTTTCATAGAAGTAAGTGATCGAGTCAATATCGGTGACAGATAACGTCTTACCAAGATATTGTTCCGCCACAAAGAGCAGCTCCTTAAATTCCTTGCGGCTCTTAAACTGCCGGATGTCAGGAACCTTGGAAGAAGGATCTGAAACAACAGCAGGCGCAGGCTTCGGTGAAGTGACAGGAGCAGTCTCCGCGGATTCATATTCTAAGAGTCCTTGTTTGTTCCAATAATTTAACGCACGGATCACATCTTTTTCCGTCACCTCTAAAATGTCGGCGATCTGAGAGATGCCAAGCGGTGTGGAAGCTTCGTTTTGATGGCGCAAAAGAAGAAGGTATACTTTTACATACTCTCCGTTTGCTTTAATCATATACTGGTCGATAAATTCATTTTCCAGTACGGTTGTATTATTTTGTGCTGAATTTGTTAATGTCAGTTTCTTCATAACCTATGCCGGTCCTTCCCCAATATTTCTCATTTCGTAGAGACATTATAGCATTAGTTGGACAGGCAAAAAAGAAATTTTTGAGCCAAAAATCAAGTTTTTTGTGGATAAAATCCTGTGGAAAATGTGGATAACTTTTATTTTAGGAGCGTTTCCCCAATGTTTACAACGTCTCCGGCTCCCATAGTTATCAACAAGTCCCCTTTTTGACACTTTTCCAGGCAGAAGTTTTCAATCTCTTCAAAAGAAGGGAAATAGTAAGTGTCAGCGCCTTTTTCTTTTAATGCTTCGGCGAGATCTCTCGAAGAGATGCCGAGGGTGTTTGTCTCGCGTGCGGCATAAATGTCCGCTAAGATCACATGATCCGTCTGTGATAACGCATCCACAAATTCCGGGAATAAAGCTTTTGTTCTCGTATAAGTGTGAGGCTGGAAAATGCACCAGATTTCACGGTGTGGATAGTGTTTTGCAGCAGCAAGGCTTGCGTGGATCTCCGTTGGATGGTGGGCATAGTCATCAATGACAGTCACTCCGTTAAATTCGCCCTTGTATTCAAAACGGCGGTTTGTGCCGTGGAAATCTTTCAGTCCTGCCCCGGCGTCCTGAACGGAAATCTTCAAAATATCAGCAACGGCGAGGGCGGAAAGCGCATTGGATACGTTGTGGTCGCCGTTGACGGATAAGGAAATGCGGGTTACAAATTCTCCGTGTTTTACAAAATCGAAAGAAGCGCATCCGGATGCATCGTGAGCAATGTTCACTGCGCTGTAATCAAAGGAAGTATCCGGACCGTAAGTAACAACATGGCAGGATAGTCCTTCTGTCAATTCTTCGTGATCAGGAATTTCACCGTTGATCACCAGAGTGCCGTCTGCGGGAAGAAGCTCTGCAAACTTGCGGAAAGATCTGCGGATATCATCGAGATCTTTGAAAAAGTCGAGGTGATCTTCATCAATGTTGAGAATCACACTGATCTTAGGGAAAAAGTGGAGAAAACTATTCGTGTATTCACATGCTTCTGTCAGAAATACTTCTGAATTTCCCACGCGGATATTTCCGCCGATTGCCTTTAAGATTCCGCCTACAGAAATGGTAGGATCAAGATCAGCGCTTAATAAAATGTGAGATAACATCGATGTAGTTGTGGTTTTTCCGTGAGTTCCGGAAACTGCAATCGGAATCTGATAGTTTGTCATTAACTGGCCTAATAATTCTGCGCGGCTCAACATAGGAAGTCCCCTGTCCAGTGCGGCGCGGTATTCTTCATTGTCCTCGTGGATAGCAGCAGTATAAACGACAACATCAATTCCATCTATAATATTAGAAGCTTGTTGTTTATAAAAAACTTTGGCGCCGGCTTTCTCCAGCTGATCGGTGAGCGCAGACTCCTTGTTGTCTGAACCTGAGACTGTAAATCCTTCTTTCAGAAGGATTTCTGCAAGACCGCTCATACTGATACCGCCGATTCCTATAAAGTGAACGTGTACCGGTTGTGTAAAATCAATTTTATACATAAGTAAGTCACCTTTCTGTTTCTACATTCTGTTACATGATTGTACAGTCATAAAATATAATACCTTATCATATTATTATATACATATCTTTGGAAAAAACCAAGGTCAAATTTTTTGGTATATTTTCATAAAAAGTTAACAAAAAGTTCTTAAAAATTGTAAATTTTGTTCACGTATTATAGAAACTATGGTATAATACAATTACTGAACGACTGGGAAGGGGTGGAGACATGAGAAAGAAGGAAATGATTGCAATGCTTCTGGCGGGTGGACAGGGCAGCAGACTTGGAGTCCTAACGTCTAAAGTTGCTAAGCCGGCAGTTGCATTTGGAGGGAAGTACAGAATTATCGATTTCCCTTTGAGCAACTGTATTAATTCGGGCATTGACACGGTGGGAGTATTGACGCAGTACCAGCCGCTTCGACTGAATTCTCATATAGGAATAGGAATTCCGTGGGATCTGGACCGTAACTTTGGAGGCGTGACAATCTTGCCGCCGTATGAGAAGAGCGGCAACAGCGAATGGTATACAGGGACAGCCAATGCCATTTACCAGAATCTGGATTATATGGAGACATTTCATCCGGATTATGTGCTGATCTTGTCAGGCGACCACATCTACAAGATGGATTATGAGGTAATGCTTGATTATCACAAGGCCAATCATGCGGATATCACGATCGCGGCAATGCCGGTACCTATCGAGGAAGCAAGCCGGTTCGGTGTCGTAGTTACAGACGGTGAAGGGCGGATTGAAGAATTTCAGGAAAAGCCGCCACAGCCAAAGAGTAACCTCGCATCGATGGGAATCTACATATTCAGCTGGCAGGTGTTAAAGGATGCGCTTATAGCACTTCGAAATGAACCGGGGTGTGATTTCGGAAAGCATATCATTCCGTACTGCCATGAAAATGGGCAGCGTTTATTTGCCTATGAATACAACGGATATTGGAAAGACGTAGGAACGCTTGGTTCGTATTGGGAAGCGAACATGGAGCTTATCGATATTATTCCGGAGTTTAATCTCTATGAAGAATTCTGGAAGATCTATACGAACAGTTCTATTCTTCCGCCGCAGTATGTAGCGTCTCAGGCGGTGATTGATCGGTGTATTATCGGAAATGGCGCAGAGATCTACGGAGAGGTACACAACTGTATCATCAGCTCCGGCGTTGTGATCGGTGAAGGTGCAGTAGTGAGAGATTCTATCATTATGAGGGATGCGCAGATTGGACAAGGATGTGTGATCGATAAAGCAATCATAGCGGAGAATACGAAGATTGGAGATCACGTGGTACTTGGAATAGGAAGTGATGTGCCAAACCGGCTGAAACCGGCAATTTACTCCTTTGGTCTTGTGACGATCGGAGAGAATTCAGTGATTCCGGAATCAGTGCAGATTGGAAAAAATACTGCCATTAGCGGTGTTACATCCAGAGAAGATTATCCTGACGGAGTTCTGGAAAGCGGAGAAACATTGATAAAGGCAGGTGGACGAGCATGAGAGCAGTAGGAATTATTTTAGCAGGCGGAAACAGCAACAGAATGCGCGATCTGACTCGTAAGAGGGCGGCAGCGGCAATGCCGATCGCAGGCAGCTATCGGGCAATTGACTTTGCTTTGAGTAATATGTCCAATTCACATATTCAGAAAGTTGCCGTATTGACACAGTATAACTCACGTTCGTTAAACGAACATCTGAATTCTTCCAAGTGGTGGGATTTTGGAAGAAAACAGGGTGGTCTGTATGTATTTACTCCGACCATTACTGCGGATAATGGATACTGGTATCGGGGAACCGCAGATGCAATTCACCAGAATCTGGAATTTTTGAAACGTTGCCATGAGCCGTATGTGATCATCACATCGGGAGATGCCGTTTACAAGATGGACTATAATAAAGTCCTTGAATATCATATCGCTAAGATGGCGGATATCACCGTTGTCTGCAGAGAACTGGAGCGGGGCGAAGACGCAAGCCGTTTTGGTGTATTAAAAATGAATGACTCGATGCGCATTGAGGAATTTGAAGAAAAACCTATGGTGGCAAATGGAAGTATTATCTCAACGGGAATCTATGTAATCAGAAGACGCCTGTTGATCGAGATGATTGAACATTGCGCAGAAGAGGACAGACATGATTTTGTAACCGATATTCTTATCAGATACAGAAATCTGAAGAAAATATATGGTTATAAGATAAAAAATTACTGGAGCAGCATATCAACAGTCGATGCTTATTATCGGACAAATATGGATTTCCTGAAACCGGAAGTCAGAAATTATTTCTTCCGGCAAGAGCCAGAGATTTATTCAAAGGTAAGCGATCTGCCGCCGGCAAAGTATAATCCGGGAGCAGTCGTGAAAAACAGTCTCGTGGCAAGTGGAAGTATTATTAATGGTACGGTGGAAAATTCTATATTATTTAAAAAGACATTTGTCGGTAATAATTGTGTCATTAAAAATTCTATTATTTTAAATGATGTGTATCTCGGGGACAATACCTATATTGAAAACTGTATTGTCGAGAGTAGAAATACCATCAGAGCAAACACAAGATACATTGGCGAAGATGGTGTGAAAATAGTGATTGAAAAGAACGAGAGGTATGCACTATAGTGCAGCGGCTTGTGAGAAAGGGGCAGAAGAGAATGCAGATTACAGATGTACGCGTACGAAAAGTCGCAAAAGAGGGAAAATTAAAGGCGGTTGTGTCAATTACTATGGATGATGAGTTTGTAGTGCATGACATTAAAGTCATTGAAGGTGAAAAGGGTGTTTTCATCGCAATGCCAAGTAAGAAGGCATTAGATGGAGAGTATAGAGATATTGCTCATCCAATTAACTCAGAGACAAGAGAGCGGATTCAAAAGATTATTCTTGAGAAATATGAAGAGGCTCTGGCAGAGGAACCTGAGGAAGTATAATTGAAAAAATAATTACAATATAAAACATGCCTGTGGGAAGCAGTATTTTGGTTTCCACAGGCATGTTTTTATGTTGAGAGTTTAAATGTCAGTTTTTTCTTCGTCTTTGGATGCCGGAACTCCAGCTTATAAGCACACAGGCAGATGGTTGTGCCGGGCTGTGCATTTGGATTGTATTTTGCGTCTCCCACAAGCGGACAGCCAAGGTGAGCCAGCTGACAGCGAATCTGATGGTGGCGTCCGGTGTCCAGCTGCACTTCCAATTCTGTCTGATGAGAGGAGACATCCGGTGCAGGAAAGAAAAGCTCTTCCGGTGCAACCGTACGGTAAGTAAGGCGCGCCTGTTTAGCGCCGGGCTGGTCTTTGGCGCAAATAGACGATAAGTTGGTACGCCCGTTTTTTATCATGTAATCCGTCAAGGTGTCTTCCGGTTTTGGTGGAACGCCGTCCACCAGAGCGCAGTAGTATTTTCCGAAGGAACCATCTGTCAGTTGACGGTTTAGCTCTTTTGCGCTGAAAGGTGTTTTCGCAAATACAAGGATACCGCGCACAGGCTGATCCAATCGGTGGATGACTGCCAGATAGGGAGGGCGCTGTCCGTTACCTTCCCGAAAAATATGATTTTTTAAAAGTGATTCCATGTCAGCAGTTCCGATACGCCGGCTTTGTACGGCGATACCGGAAGGCTTTTCGCAGACAAGAATCTGGTTATCTTCATATAAAATGTTCAAAGGATGATTCATTGTTTTATTTTCCTGTCTGTTATTGTTTGATTCTTGAGGTGACTTTAAGATCGACAAAAGAAGTCATCTTCCAGTCATTTCCGGCTTTTTCTAAGGAGTATTTACACTCCTGTGTCATGAGCTGAAGAGCTTTGCCCTGTACTTGAACGTAGTACGTTTCCCGGGTAGAAATGACGCAGCTGCTGTCTCCATTATATTGGGTGTCCACGATCTCATAAGAGTCCAGTGTTTCGTCAATACTGCGTTTTACGTATTTTTCCTGTTCGGTGTAGATCGCGCTTCCTTGTTTCATACAATCTGCAATCAGAGAAAAGTCAGAATTTGTGACTGCCTGAGGGAAGTTCTTCAAGTATCTTTCTACAACGGCTTCCGGTCCATCCTGATAAATGGAAGTGCTGTTCGGATTAAGCAGTACATTCGGTGTGTATGAATAGCTGCATTTTCCGCCGTATTCCAGACTGTGGTACCCGGCTTCAATCTGGGCAGTGTCTTTTACAGTTGCCCCGGTACTGTCTTCAAATTCCACAAGATACAGTTCTTTTTCCATCTGATAGATTTGATCATAAATATTCTGCATGGAGTCAACGGTGTTGATGTTGTAGTAAGCGCCTCCCGTCTGAGCTGCAATCTGGCTTATATCATTAGAGTTGATCGAACCAATCCCTATGATAAAGACCGGGACGTGGTAGCGCTTGGCTACATTGATAACGTCTTGCATGGTACAGCTGCTGTAGTTATCATTTCCATCTGTAAATGCGATGACGCATCTTGCGCCCGTCTGGGTTGCTACACGCTCAACGGCTGTATAGAGAGCATCATAGAGGCTTGTCATATCGCTTGTATAGAGTGCGCTTATATCATTTGTCAGAACATTCGGGTCGTTACAGAATTCCTGCTCCAGGCGCACACCTGTGGAAAAGGATGTAAGTTCTACAAGGTCGCCTGCATCAAACTGAACGCTGTTAATAAAATTAGTCATAATATTTTTGGCTTCTGCAAGCGGTGCGCCGTCCATACTTCCGCTGACATCAGCAACCATGTTGATCTTCAGCGATTCTTTCTCATTGAGCTGATTTGCAGAAGTGACAACCTGCTTGATGTATTTCTGATTTGCATCCTCTTTGTTGATGTAGAAAAGCGTCTTATCCAGATTGTCGGGAACCTTTTGAGTGGCAGGATCTTTCAGGTTCACATATAATTTCACCTTTGGAAATTCAGAGGCGTCTACCTGCTGAACGGTGACCTCCAAAGGATTTTTCGGTTCGATATACATGAAAATTGCCTGATCCATACTATTAAATGCCTTTTGAAGTGCCTGATAATCACGATCCTCGCTCTTGGCAAGTTCATGGATCTTGGAGAGATTTTTGTCGTAAGAGGTTTTGACTTTGTCTTTGGCATCCTTCAGGTCAAGATTTTCGTAAGTGTCAATGCGGTCATCGATGTAATCATCATTGGCTGCTTTTAAATCAGAGAAAGATTGTTTGACTTCCTGGAAGAGCTCTAAGGCACCGGAGGCATCCTTCTCTTTGATGGCATCTGCGCAGTCAGAAAGAAGCTTTTCATATTCTTCGTAATTTTCGTGCGCAAGATCATAGTTTGCTTTTTCTTCCTGCATGGTTTTGACCTCTTTGCTGCAGGACTGAAAATCGGAAACATTTTTGTTGACTGCTTTGAAATCTTTTAAAAGATCATTTTTGTCGGAAAAATCAGTAATGCCGAGTTTGTCCCACTGGCTGTTCAGTCGTTTGCCTGCGGTTACATATTCGTCAATTTTTGATTCTTCGATTTTTGACATGAGATTATTTTTGCGCAGATTTAATCCGACAGTAGCATAGAGACCACCGCAGACCAGAAGCAAAGCGAGAATCAGAAGCACATATTTCACGGGTGAATGCTTCTTCTTACTTTTCGGGCTTACTTTTGCGCCGCAATTGCCACAGAATGAAGCATTATCATCCAGTGGACTTCCGCAATTTTTACAAAACATAATAGTTCCTCCTTTACTCTCAAGTTATTATAAATAAAAGTTTTCCTTGTGTAGTTATTCATTTTCTAAAAGACCAAAACCGGCCGCAATACCCTCTGCATCAGCTTTGCTCCAGACGTTTTTCAGATCTTCGTTGACTGCCGCCTGTCGAACTTCCGGTACAGTGTGAAATCCATGCTCGATGATGAGACCGGGAACCTGTACGTTAGAAGCTCCGCGCAGAACGCCGTAGTAATCGCCGTTTGTTCCTGTGCGCTTACACACGGTTCCTTCTTTGTCACGGCTGTCATTATAGGCGTCCGTCCATTCAAGAACGTCCTCGGCTCCTGCTGTTCGAAAGGTGCGGGTTGTAGAGAGACCTTTGTCAAAAGAAGCTTCAGCGAGGCGGCTGCCTACTTCATTTGCAATGCGAAGCGCCGTCGGATCGTCAAGTGCAACGGAATTAACGAAAATAATCGGTTTATTTATGGAAATGGGCTGCTGCTCGGTTGGGGAGCCGCCGGCATTTTCTAAATTGGCATTAGTGTGCAGAGATACAAATAAGTCGCAGTTTTCTGAAAACTCTCCACGCAGACTGATATGTGAAGAGTCCAGCTGCTGGTCCTTGTATCCGCCGATCGTAATCGAGCCTGTACTGCGCGTGAGCTTGGAGCTGATTCCGTAATTGTTTTTTAGTGTTTGTTCCAATTCAGAGGCAAGCGACAGATTAAAATCGCCCTCTGCATAAGCAAGATTATCAGAGGTTATAGCATTTTTTCCTTCAAAATGCCCCGGGTCAATGCAGATGATCAGATTAGTTGCCGGAATTTCTTCTCCGGCTTCCCCCGTATATTTGTCGGGAGAAGCTGCCGTTACATCCACTCGATAAAAGTATTGATGCATAGAGTCGTCAGGCAGCGTATCTGTGACGGCAAGTGTTCGCCCCAGTGATTCGCCGTCTGAGTGGAGCGTTATTACCGTATTCCAGTCAGATTGAGCGGCTTCTTTGCGAAGCACAGCGTATTCCGTGACATAAGGATTGAGAGAATCCGACCATGAAATCTGAAGCTCTGTCCGGGACAGTCTTGTAAATGCGGTGTCAGTCACTTTTACAGGCTGTAGTTTCTTAGCGGCTGCAGAAAAATTTTTGTCTGTATTCATTTGTTTTTCTGTTTGGGTTACGTCCTGCTTTTGTTCTTCTTTGGAACTGCACGCCGACAGGCCTGCGGATGCAGTCAGCAGACAGATCAGCAGCAGGATACATTTTCTTATATGCTTCATGTGCTTTATTATAGCATTGGAGTATAAAGAAAAAAAGATTGAATAGGAAAATGTCAGAAATACGAAGGGATTTCAGCCCTTGACAAACGAAGGGGGATAGATTAAAATTACGTTTAACTCAAGATTTTTGGCTGTGAAGAGGATTAGTACATGTAAGCCGGCTCAGAGAGGAAATCAGATGGTGCGAGATTTCTGCCTAACACTTATATGGAACCGGCCTTGGAGCCTCTGTATGAAAATACAGCGCTTATCAGCGATAACGATAAATGAGAGAACTGTAAGTGGGTTACAGTTAACTAGGGTGGTACCGCCGAACTTTTCGGTCCCTTTCGCAGGGAGCGCAAAGGTTTGGCGTTTTTTATTTCCAACAGGATGCGCTCTTCATAAAATATAAGGCGGGGCAAGGGCTTCGCGAAAATGTATGAAAAGGAGAAGAGAAACATGGCAAAAGAAAAATTAGTCAAAAACATCACACCTCGTGATGAAAATTTCGCGCAGTGGTATACAGATGTTGTGCGCGAAGCAGAACTTTGTGATTATTCAAGTGTAAAAGGATGTCTCAACTATCTGCCGAATGGTTATGCAATCTGGGAACTGATTCAGGCAGACTTGGACAGACGTTTTAAAGAGACTGGGGTAGAAAATGTATCTTTACCACTTTTAATTCCAGAGAGTCTTTTAGAGAAAGAGGCAGATCACATTGACGGATTTGCACCGGAAGTTGCATGGGTAACACACGGTGGCATGGAGAGATTACAGGAGAGACTTTGTATCCGTCCTACCTCTGAGACTTTATTCTGTGACCTGTGGGCAAGAACAGTAAAATCTTATCGTGATCTTCCGAAAGTATGGAACCAGTGGAACAGCGTACTTCGTTGGGAGAAGACAACAAGACCTTTCCTTCGTTCCAGAGAATTCCTGTGGCAGGAAGGACATACTATTCACGCAACATATGAAGAAGCAGAAGAACGTACAATTCAGATGTTCCATGTCTATGAAGACTGCTACAGAGAGACAATGGCGATTCCTTATGTATCAGGAAGAAAAGCAGAACACGAGAAATTTGCCGGAGCTCAGGACACTTATACAGTAGAAGCATTGATGCATGACGGTAAGGCATTGCAGTCTGCAACAAGCCATTTCTTCGGAAGCGGATTCCCGGATGCATTTGGTATCAAATATATTGATAAAAACAATGAACCTCACAGTGTATACGAGACATCATGGGGATGGTCCACAAGAAGTATCGGAGCGCTTATCATGGTTCACGGTGATGATGACGGACTTGTTCTTCCACCACACGTTGCGCCGGTTGAGTGTAGAGTAATTCCGATCGCGCAGCACAAAGAAGGTGTGCTTGACCGTGCATACGCATTACTTGACGAGCTTAAGAAAGCAGGATACCGCGTGAAGATCGATGATTCTGAGAAGAGCCCTGGATGGAAGTTCTCAGAGCAGGAGATTCTTGGTATTCCAACCCGTATCGAGATCGGACCAAAAGATATCGAGAAAAATCAGGTTGTTGTTGTTCGTCGTGATACACGTGAGAAGATTGTCGTATCTCTGGATGATATTGCAGTAAAACTGCGTGAAATCTTAGAGCAGGAACAGCAGGATATGTATGACAGAGCTAAGGAATTCCTTGACAACCACATCGATACAGCGGTAACTATGGATGAAATGGTAGAGAAATTCAAAGCAAATCGTGGTTTTGTAAAAGCATGCTGGTGTGGAGATCCGGAATGTGAAGGTGAAGTAAAATACGCAACAGGCGGAGCGGCAACACGATGCCTGATCGAGGATGAAGAAATGATTTCCGATAAATGTATTTACTGTGGAAAACCTGCAAAACACATGGCATACTGGGGAAAATCTTACTAAGAGCTGTTTTCAGCATCATAGGGTTTATTTTAGTATATGGCGAAGTGACCGAGTGCGGTCACTTCGTTTTTTCTTTCTTAAAAATGACTTGACTTTTACAGACTGATTTATTATAGTGGTCATACACAAAATTCTCAGAAGCAATTCCTGCTTCTGTAAATGATTCAAGATAAGCCAAACGGCTTCCGAACTGGTTTTTATCAGCTTTCGGTAAATCCAATTTTAGTTGCATGAAAATATGTAGTTGTATTATACTGAAAGGAGAAATCTATGGTACAAAACACAGGAAAACTCCAGTGGCATCCGGCGTTTGATGCAGCGCTTCATATCGAGCTGGAAGAAGACCTGAACATCCTTGACATTAAAAATGAGTACACACTCAGTAAGAAACCGATGCAGTTGGACATACTGATTGTGAAAAAAGAAGACAGCCGGAAAGTGAAGAAAACCTTCGGACATATTTTTCGGCAGCATAATATTATTGAGTATAAGTCGCCGGAGGACTATCTAAGTATCAATGACTTTTATAAAGTGTATGGCTATGCATGCTTTTATCAGTCGGATACGGAAAAGGTATGTGAGATTCATCCGGCAGAGCTTACGATTACGTTTGTAAGCTATTATTATCCACGGAAAATGACAGAGCATTTGCAGAAAGAACGAGGGTTGACGGTTAGAAAATATGTGTCAGGTATTTATTATCTGGAAGGAGATCAGATACCGATACAGGTTGTTGTAACAAAAGAATTGTCAGAGCAGGATTATTACTGGCTTCAGAACCTTCGGACGGATCTGGAGGGCAGAGAAGAAATCAACGAACTGGTAAGACGGTATGAAGAAAGAAAATCATCCCGATATTATCAGGCAGTTATGGATCTGATCGTTCGTGCAAATAAGGAGAAGATTGAGGAGGAAAGATATATGTGTGAGGCATTACATGAGTTGTTTGCGGAAGATGTAGAAAAAGCAGCGGAAGAAGCAGCTCAGCGCATTAACGCTCTGAATAAGATTCTGGCTGAGCAGAATCGCACAGCGGATATTATCAAAGCGGCAACGGAGCCGGAATATCAGAAGAAACTGATGGAGGAACTCGGGATTTAGAACGGAACATAGAGAAGTATGTAGGAAATAAGAACTTGGTAAAAACTAAGTTCTTATTTTTATACCAAAAAGAACTAATAAGGGGTAAAATATTGCCTAATAGAGCATAAGGATGTATACTTATAATTAAAGATTATGAACATTAAGGAGGAAAAAGGATGAAGAGAAGTAAACGGATATTGGCAGTTTTTCTTGCAATCACACTTATGGTCTTACCTTTGATGAGTCAAAGAGGAGCATATGAAGTGTATGCAGAAAGCGCGGATGATTCAACAGCTACAAATGACAAAGCAGGAAACGGTTTGAAAGATTCCCAAGACCAGTCTTTGCAGGATGGATCAAGTCAGAATACAGAAACAAATGCGGAGACAGAGGTTTCGAAAGAATCGGGAGAAGAATCGAAAGAAGGATTAGACAAGCAAAATGAAACGGAGGAGAAAGAGCCAACTTCAACGGAACCACAGGTAGAAAAGCAGGAAAAAACAGTTGAAAAAGCAACGTTAGAAGCAGCTCCAAAAGCTGTCACAAATAAAGATCTGAATATAAGTAAAGTAAAGGTTGTTGGAGATGCCAGTGATTTGTCAGTCCCTAATTCAGTCAGTGTAGAATTGACAGTAACTGGAGGGGCTAAGGATAGTTTGGAGAGCGTTCATTTATACTATTATTGTAGTGAAACTGGTAAAAGCTTCAATACAAGCGCATATGATTTTCAATGGGATTATAGACAAGGAACCGATTACAGTACATATACAATAAGAAATATAGAATTAAATCAATACTTTGCTAAAGGTAATTATAAGTTAGAGTTAATTGAGATGAATGCAGCTTCTTATAATATAAATGTAAATTATAGTTATGATAGCGAAACAAAAAAATTCACATGTACTGAAAGTGGGGATAGCTTCGATTATCTTGGTGAGGCAGATTTTACTGTAACTTCGAATACGGAGGAAGATAATATAGCGCCGGAAATATTATCAGCAAAGAAGATTACAGAAGGACCTGTATATAGTGACACACAGATAGAGTATGAAGTGGGAATCAAGGAAGAAACTTCAGGAATCAGCAATATTCAAATGATTTTTCAGGATAAAAACGATGAAGTGATATGTTGTGAAGCAAATGATATACCAGCAGGAGAGACAACTGTTATTCTCACCACAAGTGAGGGGAGCAGCGCACTTCCGGGAGAGTATAAATTGCGCTATATGAATGTGGAAGATTATGCCGGAAACATTGCTTCTTATCGAGTCTCAGAATCAAATGCAACTCAAATGACAGGCTTTATAAATGGCGAAGAGAAAACAGTAACTGTCAAAGATAATACAATTACGGTAGATGTTTTTAAAGCGGAAAGTTTAACGGTTACAGATGTAAGATTTGCGGATAATATGGATCATAAAAATGTGGCAGCAGGAGATACGCTTACTGTAAATATTACGGTGAAAAATCCTACAAATAAACAGCTGTTAGTACAGCCAAAGGAGTGCAGGTTGCAGTGGTGTAGTAGAGAGCTAGATGGTGGTTATGAACGAGTGTATTATGTAAATTTAGAAGGCGAGAGCAAATTGTTAAGTTCGGGCGAAACTATTAATCTGAGTGGACACTTGCCGGTGAGTAAATACATATCAGCAGGATCTAAAGAATTCCTAGATATGTGGATTACAGGATATTCTGAGAATGGAAAAGAATTATTAACACATTATTATCCGACGTATAATGGAAATCAGCTTGTAGGTTCGAATCAGACAGGGCAGGTGATTGATGTGTTCCCATATAATGGGGAGCTTGATTTTACGGTTACAAAAGCAGAGCAGGCAGATGAAGAGGCTCCGATTATTGAAAGTATAACAGTGGCTGAAAAATCACTGAAAGCGCCGGGACCGATAACATTTAAGATCAAATTAAAAGGAGAAGAGGTTGCACCTGTTACAGATATAGGATTTAGCGTGGTTGGAGAAAGTGGTTATAACATGTTTTTTGGCGCTGAATTTGAACAGCAGGTAGAGGAAGAGCGTGCGAAGCTTTCCTATTCTAAAGAAGAAGGATGTTATATCTATAAACAGGAATTGGATCCGCTTGCGATTGCAGAGACATATCAAATTGATTATATTACGATAGACGATGAAGCAGGAAATAGTAATACGTATTACTTGGAAAATGGTGTATTGGCAGATTTTGAAGATAATGTCATTTCTAATGCACAATTTACTGTTGTGGAAACAGAAGCACAAGATTCAGATGCAAAAGGTCCGGCTTTAAAAAATGTAAAAGCGATTACTTCGCAAACAAAACCAACAGATGAATTTCAAGTTGAATTTGAAGTAGAAGATGAGATGGGTGTTGCTGATGTAGAAGTAACATATAAGAATAGTATCAGTCAACAAAGCTCCAGAGCGATGGATGCTATCAGCATTGATAGAAATGGAAACATATATACTTGTACATTTTCTCTTGATAAATATTGCGCTGCCGGAGAATTTACTTTGAATGAGATTGTATTTATGGATGGATCAGTTAGGAAAAATATTAGGCTCTATGGCTATATGGATGACGGATTTTATGATGCTCAGACAATGGAGAAGGTTCTCACATCAGAGCCGGTGAAACTGACAGTTTTACCGACGGAAAAATATGTTATAACCACAGTGGATGAAGTGTTGAATGATGCAGCGGATATTGCGGAAGGCGGGACAGTCGTTATTGGTGGCATTGATGCGGAAATGACAGAGCCAATGGCATTGCCGGAACAATTTATTTCGCAGGCAGTAGAGAAGAAACTGACAGTGATTATTCCAAGTGTATATGGAATGTCAGAGGTTCTGATTAAAGGTTCAGATCTGGCAGCGCTGAAAAATAAAGACTATACAATTGCTGTAAATCAATATGAATGGTTTAATGAAGAAATGACCGTCGGGAATAAAGTAAATGACATGTTTTGCCCGATTGAGGTAGTAACATCCGATAAGACGGTTCCAGTCACTATCCGCATAAAATTAGACAAAGATTTTATAGAAGCGTGCGGTGGAAAAGGAATTACATTTTCCAGAGAAGGAAACTTTGGAAAGAATGAAATAATTGCAGAAAATCTGGTTCCGGATGCAGAAGGTTATGTAGAAGTTGCACTTTCCGGTGGATGGGATGCAGTAAATTCAAATGCGAAAATGCTAAACCTGTCAAGTGTGGGAAATGAAATAGAAGGAGTGCAGTTCTATATCTCTGCAAAATCTGTAGAACAGGGAGAATATAAGCTGGGAGATATAAACGGAGATGGGGAAATAGATATTCTGGATATTTTAGCATGTCTAGATCATACATCCGAGAGAGAAGTGTTAACAGGAACATCTTTTCAGGCAGCAGATGTAGTGAAGGACGGGGTAGTAGATATATTTGACTTGATGAAATTATTAGATTATGTGAATGAAAGAATAGATTCTTTACAGTAAAAAAACAAATGCCCAGAGATAAGCTTCTGGGCATTTGTATGTTAGATATTGTTTTTTTAACAGACTTGACTTTTAAAGCCTGATTTATTATAGTGATCATACATAAAATTCTTAGAAGCAATTCCTGCTTCTGCAAATTATCAATGATGAGCCAAACGGCTTCCGAACTGGTTTTTATCAGCTTTCGGTAAATCCAATTTTAGTTGCATGAAAATATGTAGTTGTATTATACTGAAAGGAGAAATCTATGGTACAAAACACAGGAAAACTCCAGTGGCATCCGGCGTTTGATGCAGCGCTTCATATCGAGCTGGAAGAAGACCTGAACATCCTTGACATTAAAAATGAGTACACACTCAGTAAGAAACCGATGCAGTTGGACATACTGATTGTGAAAAAAGAAGACAGCCGGAAAGTGAAGAAAACCTTCGGACATATTTTTCGGCAGCATAATATTATTGAGTATAAGTCGCCGGAGGACTATCTAAGTATCAATGACTTTTATAAAGTGTATGGCTATGCATGCTTTTATCAGTCGGATACGGAAAAGGTATGTGAGATTCATCCGGCAGAGCTTACGATTACGTTTGTAAGCTATTATTATCCACGGAAAATGACAGAGCATTTGCAGAAAGAACGAGGGTTGACGGTTAGAAAATATGTGTCAGGTATTTATTATCTGGAAGGAGATCAGATACCGATACAGGTTGTTGTAACAAAAGAATTGTCAGAGCAGGATTATTACTGGCTTCAGAACCTTCGGACGGATCTGGAGGGCAGAGAAGAAATCAACGAACTGGTAAGACGGTATGAAGAAAGAAAATCATCCCGATATTATCAGGCAGTTATGGATCTGATCGTTCGTGCAAATAAGGAGAAGATTGAGGAGGAAAGATATATGTGTGAGGCATTACATGAGTTATTTGCGGAAGATGTAGAAAAAGCAGCAGAAAAAGCAGCGGAAGAAGCAGCTCAGCGTATTAACACTCTGAATAAGATTCTGGTCGAGCAGAACCGAACAGCGGATATCATTAAGGCGGCAACGGAGCCAGAATATCAGAAGAAACTGATGGAGGAATATGGAGTGAAGTAGTGACAAAAAAGAGGTATTGGATACCTCTTTTTTTAATTAGTCGTTGTTTCCTTTATTATCTTGAATTGCCTGCATATAATGGTAAACAATCTGTTCTAGATGTTCTAATTTGTTTGGAGGACAAGTTTCAATGACACCCATTATAGGTGAGTAGAGCTCGACTTTGGTAGAAGGACCGAATAAAAGATAGTCCGTAGATACATGAAGAGCTTCAGATATTTTGGATAAGGTATGCAAGGACATGTTTTTTGAACCCAGCTCGATGTCATAGCAGAACCGTGGGGTAATATCTGCTAATTCGGCAAGTTTTTCTCTGGAAAATCCATTTAAAAGGCGTTGTTTTTTGATACGTTCTCCCATCTTGACGGTATCAATAGAAGACATGAATTGTTCCTCCTTTTTTATTTTATAATGCATTTATAACAGCATTTACTTTACATTCTAAATGTATGCTAAAACCACAAATATGAACCAATAAGGGAATTAATATTGACAAATAGTTCATGCTGGAATATGATTAAGTAGAATGATTGGGTTTTTGTGCCTAAAAATAGTAATAGAAGGAGACAGGAAGATGAAAAAGGGAAAACTAAAACAAATACTTTCCTTTGTGTTATCACTTGTTTTAGTGATAAGCATGGTTTTTGTGACTGTGCCGGGTGAAGTGAAAGCGGCAGAGGGTGTGAATGTATCTATTAATGCAAATAAAACAGAAGTGCATAGGGGAGATACGGTAACGATTACAGTAGAGCTTTCGGATAATACGGCTGCCAGAGGTGCACAGATAAAATTTGCATACGATAGCGATAAATTAGAGTTACAGGGGAAAGCGGTAAAAGGTGCTGCATTTGAGGGATCAGCAATTAACAGTCTTAGCGATGAGAAAATAGGATCTATAAATGCTATAATCACAATGGCAGACAGCCCAATAAAAAATGGAACAGTGTTTACTGCTACATTTAAAGTGAAAGAAACTGCGGGAGCGGGTGAAATTCCTTTGAGTTTTCGAGAATTGAAATTTGCGGCAGATTCTTCGGAACGTGTTCCGGCAACTGAAGTCAATAATGCTTCCAATTTGAAAGTGGTTGTTCCGCTTACGGGAATTTCTCTTAACAAGAGTGAGACAACAATTGCCAAAGATTCAACTGAGAAATTAACAGCAACCTTGTCACCGGCAGATGCAGAAGCAGAAATCACATGGAAAAGTTCCAATGATCAGGTTGCAACGGTCAAAGATGGAACGGTAACAGCGGTAGGAAAAGGAACAGCAACAATTACAGCAGAAGCAGGTGGTAAGAGTGCGACTTGTAAAGTAACAGTAACAGTACCACTTAAGGGTATTTCTATTAAAGGTGATGTAAATACTTTGAAAAAAGGACAGAATACGAAACTTGCAGTTGTGTATGATCCTGAAGACGCAGATAATGTGCCGGATGTAGAATGGACAAGTTCCAAAGACAGTGTTGCAACGGTGTCTAAGGACGGAGTAGTAACAGCAATTGCCGATGGAACAGCAACGATTACTGCAAAAGTTGGAAATTTGACAGCAGAGTATGAGATTACAGTACAGGAAGTAAAATTAAATGGAATCAGTCTTGATAAGACAGAGACTACGATTCACAGGGGAGAAACTGCAAACCTGACTGTAAAATACGATCCGGAAAATACAACGGATGACAGAACGGTTAACTGGTCTTCTTCTGATCCGGGAAAGGTAACGGTAGATGCCAAAGGTGAAGTAAAGGCAATTGCAGTTGGAGAAGCAATTATTAAAGCACAGGTTGGAAATCATACAGCAACTTGTACTGTAACTGTAGATTCTCCGTTGGAGAGTATTCTTCCTAACCTTGAAACTATAAAACTGGTAAAACACCAGACAGCAGAGCTTACATATAAATTAGTACCAGAAGATACAACTTACAAAGAAGGAATCACCTATTCATCTTCTGATAATAAAGTTGTAACTGTTGATGAAAAGGGAAAAGTGACAGCAGTGGCAGCAGGTACAGCAACAATTACATTAACTGCTACAAATGGAATTAAAGCAGAGATTCCGGTTACTGTAACAGAACTTCCGATCAAAGAAGTAACTCTTGATAAGAAGAGCGCTATTGTTGAAAAGGGTGAAACAGTTGAATTGACTGCAAATGTGGGACCGGTTGATACAACGGATGATGATAAGTCAATTGCATGGTCTGTGAAAGATGAGACAGTAGCAAAAGTGAGCGCGTCTAAGACACAAGCAGGAGAGACGGTAACCATTACAGCAATTTTAGGTGGAGTAACTACTGTTACAGCAGAAGCATGGAATGGAACGAAAGCAACCTGTGTGATTACTGTGCCAATTCATTTGGAAGGTGTAGAGATTAATGCGGATGACCAGAATACAACAATGCTTAGAAATAGTACAAAGGTATTAGGGGTAACATATCAGCCTGAGAATGTGACAGATGAAGTTACTTGTACATGGTCTTCATCCAATCCAAAAGTAGCAACGGTTGATCCTAAGACGGGAATGATTACAGCATTAGCAAAAGGTGAAACAGAGATTACAGTGAAGGCAGCCACAGAAACACAGAGTTTTACAGCAAAAACAACTGTAACAGTGAAAGAGAATCATTTCACACAGGACCTTGCGGATAAACTTAAATTAGATATAAAAGAGGCGCTGTTAAAAGGTCAGTCTGTGAAATTGAGCGAGCTCATGAATCTTTCTCAGCTGATTGACGATTATAATGTTACAGATGATATTACAGTGGCATGGAAGGTAGAAGATGAAGAAATAGCGGCTGTAGATCAGACAGGTTCTTTGCTTGGATTAAAGGAAGGAAAGACAACAGTAAAAGCAACGATTACTGCAACAGACGGGAATGGAAATGAATCTGGAACCTACACAGTTTCCGGTGATGTGGAAGTAAAGGAAATTCCGCTTGAAAGTATTGCATTTAATAAGGTTATTAAGGAAATGAAGGTTGGAGAGGTTCAGACATTAAGCATTCTCTACAACCCAGAAAATACAACAGATGTAAGAGACGTTGTATGGACAAGTTCTGACGAGAAGGTACTGGCTGTAAAAGATGGAAAACTTACAGCATTAAAAGCCGGTGTTGCAGAGATTACAGCTAAGGTTGGTGAGAAGAGCATTTCCTGTAAGATTACTGTAAAAGAGAATACAGCAGGAACAGGAAAGGATCAGAACACAGAAACTACAAACAAGAAGACAGATAAGAAAACCGGAAATACTAAGACCGGAGATTCTGCAAATGTTGCAGGCTACTTCTTGGCAATGGTATTGGCAATTTTTGCAGTGTGGGCAGTTGTAAGAAAAAGAATTACTAGATAGAGATGATACATAAGAATGAGGCGGCGCAGTATTTGTATACTGCGTCCCTTTTGGCATATAAGGGGATATCAGAAAAAATCACACCGAAGGTAACGGAGTAATGAGGAGAAAAGTATGAGAAAGAAAGTGATGGCGTGGTTATTGGTACTTACATTAACAATCGCCAATAGTAATCTTGTGTATGCAGTAGATACCGCACCTCAGATAAATGAAGAAAATAGTTCATCAGACGAAGAACAGGAAAGCAACTCAGGGACAAATGAAGATGGAGCGGAAGATACGACAAGCAAACCGAATGAAGAAGCAGATAAAAATGAAGAAAACCAAGAACAATCATTAGATGAGCAACAGGCAGGGAACGCTTCAACAGAAAACAAAAATGTTGAAACGGAGAATATAGAGGGGATAGAAGAGAAAGCGACCGCCCCATTAATTGAAGAGACTGAAACAAGTGGAAAATGTGGAGAAAACGCATATTGGGAGTATGATGATGGGACAAAGACACTGACGATTAGCGGAAGCGGAGCGATGGAAGATTATGCTAGAGATATGCCGGCACCTTGGAATAAATTTGGCGAATGGATACAAAATATTGTAGTAGGTGAAGCGATAACGACGATAGGCGCGTACGCATTTTATTGTTGTGCAGACGTAGAGGTCAAAACCTTTACAATTAAAGGCAATATAAATTACGTGGGTACATGGGGGCTAATTCACGCTGAAAAGTTAATAGTGGGAAGTAAGGTGACGTATTTGAAAAAACTTTCTATTATTTGACAGACTTTAAGATAATAGAAGTGGAACCAGAGAACAGCGTTTACAGTAGCAAAGACGGGGTGTTATTTGATAAGGAACAGAAGACGTTGATTAGGTTTCCTTATGGAACAGATATAACATCTTATGTAATCCCAGATAGTGTAGTAAAAATTCGTGAGCATGCATTTTTTTCTTGTAGGCAATTAGAGCAAGTTGAATTACCATCGGGATTAGAACGTATTGGTTATCGAGCGTTTGAAACATGTATCAAACTTGAGAAGATAGTTATTCCAGATAGTGTGAAAATGATTGAAGAATGTTCTTTCTTTAATTGTGAGGGATTAAGAAAAATTATATTTGGGAAAAGGGAGATAGAAATTGGAGACTGGGCATTTGCATATACTGACGATGTAGAAGTATATTTTAAAGGGGAAGTACCAAAGAAAAAAGAATCGGATAGACCATTTCATGCTTCGACAGTAAAAGCCTATTACCCACAGAATAACCTCACATGGACTGCTGATGTTAGAAAATCGTATGGCGAAAATGTTACATGGATTCCGTGGCTTCCGGATGAACAGAAACACACAACTTCTATTGCCGGAAAGGAAGAGCATTACTTATCAGGACAGACAAATTACGAAACAGTTGATGAACTTGAGAAGATTGATAATGGATATTCTGTTTTGAAAAATTCTACATGGAAAGTTACAAAGACTATGGACATGTCTGGAGATGTATTGTATATCCGGTCAGGTGCGGAAGTGAAGGTTAGCGGTACACTTCGGGCAAAAGAGATTGTTGTAGAGAAAGGCGGACGTTTATCTGTCAATTCGAAAGGGAAGGTGACAGCAGATAAGGTGACTGCGGAAGGCGGATGGTTCGGAGATGATTGGTTTGGAGGGAATGATTCCAGTGGAGGTATGGTGGATATTAACAGTGGAACTCTTCAGGCGGATAATCTGAATTTTGAGGGGAGAAGTACCTTACATGTTCATGAGAGTGGCAAAATAATCGCTAAGAACTCTATGAAAATGAATACAGGTTCAGACGGAAGTGAACTGGAAAGTGGAAAAGTATTCATTGGAGGTGGATTAACTGTAAAAGGGAAAAACTATGTGGCTCAGGGTTCCACTTTTGGTACGGTATTCTATAATAGTGGAGCAGTTCTTAAGAAGAGCGGAAAAGACTTTTGTCTTGGAGCAGTGTATGTAGTGGATGATAACACCTTTTTGAATATGAATCTGGAAAGCAAGAATTTCCTGAGTGCAATGAAGTGTAAAGTGTCAGCGAATTGGTCACTTTCTAATTTACAGAAAATTGCAGGTGCAGACTATAGTGAGTCATGGAATACAAGTGTAGAATCAGCATTGGGAAATATTAATTCACAAGCGGCATTTAATTGTGTCCATTCACAACTTAGTGATGAAGAGTGTAGGTATGTAGAAGACTTGGCGGCAGTTTGGACAACTGTATTATTGGCTCCGGCATGTGACGGGCTTCTGGAGAGTAAAAGTGCAGTTTGCGAAATGGAATTTAAAATAAATAAAAAGACTTGTAAATTAAAATTGCAAGGCATGAATACCGGTGGTTATGCAAAGCTTGCAGGAGTGTATTTGAGCGTAAATGGTTCTGATTTTCAACAGATTGGAATGATTGCGAACGCAAATATAGACGAATTTTCTAAGAAGGCAAAAGAGTATTTGGTTGAATCTGCAAAAAAAGAAATTATAGGATATGCAAGCGGGAAAGCAGCGGGAGCAATCAGTAGTAGGGCTACAATAAATAAAGATATCGTTAAAAAACTTGTTGAAAAATGCGCAAAAAAGGTATGTCTAAATGAAGCAATATTTAATGAGACAGAAAATTCAGAAATAAAGCAAATAAAGAAAAGTTTTAAAGTGGTAGACCTTTTGATTCGATCAACAGGTACACGTACAGCCTTTAATGTTCAGGCTGGGAATGGTTTGACGACGGTGTTAAATAGTGAACAAGTTCAAACTATAATGACAAAAGATTCATTAGATGAGCCAATTATTAATGAGTTCTCAGATAAAGTGACAGATGAATGGCTGAAGATTAGATTAATAGAAATATTAGGAAAGGATGCTTCTGGAGAACCAGATCTTTCTAAGGCGAGTGAGATTACGACATTGGATCTTTCAAAAGGATATATTCGTGATTTGAGCGGATTACAGCATTTTACGAATCTAAAAGAGCTTAATCTTGCAGATAATGAAGTACAAGATTTGTCTCCGCTTGCAGGATTAACCAAGCTGGAAACATTAAATGTAAGCGGGCAATTTATATCTAATTTATATCCAATCTCAGAGCTGAAAAATTTAACAGCATTAGATATAAGTGAAAATGAAATCACAACATTGTCGTCCATTGGACATTTAGAGAAATTAAAAATATTGAATGCAACTGATAACCGCCTTACAGTAATAAATAGTTTAAGTAATTTGAAAGCACTGGAGAAAATAAGTCTTTCCAATAATCCATTGTCAGAAGGGGCAATGACTGCGCTTGCATGTCTTGGAAATGTAAGTTCAGTAGAGGCGAATAACTGTGGAATCAATAAATTAACCGGTATACCAGTGGTGAGTTTAAAAGAATTGTATGTTTCGAATAATAATCTGGAAAATTTGTCGGGACTTTCGGAAGCAAAAATGTTGGAAATCTTAGATGTCTCTCATAATTATCTTACGAATGCGGAAGAACTGTCTGCTTTAACAGCACTTATAGAATTAGATATGAGAGGGAATGGTCTGACAAACATTGCAGGATTAAAGAATTTATTAAATCTCAAAGAGGTGTATCTGGGGCAAAACGGCATTGTTGATAAAGATTTGGATTACCTTGCGGGAATGTTAAAACTTGAGAAGTTGGATCTGTCAGACAATTTGATATTTGGACTGGATTGGAGAAAAGACTTAAGTGTATTGAAAGAAGTAAACGTTTCGAACACGGCGCTTGATAAGCAGGATGTAAGAGTATTGGAAAAAACTGGATTAAAGGTGATTGATGACTCCGAGATACCGCTCTTAAAGGATATTTATTTTTTGAACACGAAGGTTAATTTAAACGTAGGTAATCGCTATATGCAAGAAGTGTTGACTTATCCATCAGATGCAATGACAAACGAAATTATGTGGAGCAGTAGTAACGAAGAGGTTGTAGCCGTTGATAAAGATGGTATTATTATAGCGTTGAAAAAAGGGACTGCGACAGTAACAGCAAGGCTTGCCGATGAAGAAAAGGCGGTATCTTATGAGGTCACGGTTGCCGCCTCGGATAAGGGTGATATTAATGGGGATAATGAAATAGATATTTTAGATATATTAGCATGTTTAGATCATACGTCAGAGAAAGAAGTGCTAACGGGAACCGCTCATCAGGCGGCAGATGTAGTTGAAGATGGAATAGTAGATATATTTGATTTAATGAAGTTATTAGATTATGTAAACGAAAGAATAGATTCTCTATAATGAAAATTTATGTTATGATATTAAATACGCACATTGAGCGTATTCCTTAAGGAAGCCGGAAAGAATAACTGACATGGAGGAACTTCTGTGAGCATGATTAAGATTTTATTACCCCCGAAGGTTCATACAATTATAAAAACGTTACAGGAACATGGATTCGAAGCCTATGCCGTGGGAGGCTGCGTGAGAGATTCGATTCTGGGAAGAGAGCCGGAGGACTGGGATATTACCACGTCTGCTATGCCGGAAGAGACGAAGGCGCTGTTTCGAAAGACTTTCGATACAGGCATTGAGCATGGAACGGTGACGGTGCTCTTGGAGCAGGAAGGATTTGAAGTTACGACTTACCGCATTGACGGAAAATACGAAGACAGCAGACATCCCTCCGAGGTGACATTTACAAGAAATTTAAAAGACGATCTTCTGCGCAGAGATTTTACGATCAATGCGATGGCATATAATGAAAAAGACGGTCTGGTAGATATCTTCGGAGGTCTTGAAGACTTAGAAAAGAAGGTTATCCGATGTGTGGGAAACGCAAAAGAACGATTTTCTGAGGATGCTCTTCGGATTTTAAGAGGTGTCAGGTTCGCGGCACAGCTTGGGTTCGCCATTGATGAGGAGACGAAGGAAGGTATGAAGACGCTTGCGCCTACGCTTCAGAATATCAGTGCCGAGCGGATTCAGGTGGAGCTTGTTAAGATGTTGGTGTCTGACCGCCCGGAGCTTCTTCGGACCGCATATGAGCTTGGGATTACTGCGCAGTTCCTGCCGGAATTTGATGAACTTATGAAGACGGAGCAGGAGACGCCGCATCATATGTATAACGTAGGAGAGCATACATTGCACGCCATGCAGAATATACGCAGTGATAAAGTGCTCCGGCTTACAATGTTGTTCCATGATATGGGGAAACCGGCGCTTAAAACAGTAGATACAGAAGGCGTGGCGCATTTTAAAAATCATGCCTTCAAAAGTCAGGAGATTACAAAAACGGTGCTTAAGAGACTGAAGTTTGACAATGATACGCTTCGAAAAGTATCCCATCTCGTATACTTTCATGATTACCGTATGCCGGCAAAGGAGAAGAATGTCCGCCGGGCAATGGCGAAGATTGGAACGGAATTATTTTCCTCTTATCTGGAGGTTCGTCAGGCAGATACGCTGGCACAGAGTACGTATCAGAGAGAGGAGAAGCTGGAAAATATTCAAGAGATCACTCGTCTGTATGAGGAAATCACAGAGGCTGGACAATGTGTGTCTCTTGGAATGCTTGCGGTAAATGGAAGCGATCTGATTGCTGCCGGCATGAAACCGGGCAAAGAAATAGGAAAGAAGCTGAATGAGTTTCTGGAACTGGTATTGGAAGAACCGGAGCTAAATACAAAAGAAGAATTGCTTGGCAGGTTGTAAGTCTGCCGGAGGCATAAAGGCATAAAATCCCCTGTGCATACATATTGTTAGAGAGAATATGTAAGTACAGGGGATTGAAAGTATGCAGGATTATGAACAAAGTATATTAGAACAATATAATTTAGAAGTAAACAGTACCCGGAAAACAAGGGGAGCTATATTATGTGATACGAAGCAGGGGGTATTCCTTTTAAAAGAGGTGCAGATGTCCGAGAGCCGGCTTCCGGCATTGTGTGAATTGTATGAGCATCTTAAGGAACAGGGATATGATCATGTGGATTCTATTATTTTAAATAAAGAAGACGAGTATATCTCCCGTACCGAGGACGGAAGCCGATATATTGTAAAACGGTGGTTTTCGGGACGGGAGTGTGACGTCAGAAGAACGGCAGATATATTGGAGGCTGCGGGGAATCTGGCGAAACTCCACGGCGTTATGAGACGGGAGCTGTCCGGTGATGTGGCGGCAGCGGAGCCCCTGCAGCAATTGTATCTGCGACATGACCGTGAACTGAAAAAAGTGCGCAAGTTCATACGAAATCAAACGCCGAAAGGGGAGTTTGAATATGCTTTTCTGAAATGCTTTGATCAGATGTATCAATGGGCGGATGCGGCAGAATCGATGCTGGGGACATCCGGGTATGAAGCGCTCTACGAGAAAAGTATGGAAGAATATTGTGTGACTCACGGGGAATATAATTATCATAACGTACTGATGCAGACGGAAGGGACACATTCGCATATAGAGGCGACTACGAATTTTGATAAGTTCAAGAGGGATATTCAAGTAGAAGATCTGTATTATTTTCTCAGGAAGGTAATGGAAAAGCACGGGTGGAAGGAACGTCTCGGAGATAATATGCTTAATGCTTATTCGGCAATCCGACCGCTGACCGGAGCGGAGATAGAATATATGAAGCTTCGGCTTGCCTATCCGGAAAAATTCTGGAAAACGGCAAGTGCCTATTACCATTCAAATAAGGCGTGGATTTCTTCGAAAAGTATTGAGAAATTAAAGCTTTCGATCAGACAGACGGGAGAGAAGAAAAGATTTTTGGAGACCGTGTTTGATTTCCGCCTGTAAAATGTCAGAATACAGAATCCGAAAGGTAAAAAATCTGTGAAAAGCCTTGAAAACAGGGCGTTTGTAAGAAAAGTACCTTGACAAATATAGGGAAAAAAGGTATAACAGTAACTAAGGGCGGAAGAAAGAGAACATGTCCGATATCCGATGGATATAATATAAAGTTCTATAGTCAAACAAGAGGAGGAAATTATCCATGAACAAAACAGAATTAGTTGCAGCTATTGCTGAGAAAGCAGAATTATCTAAGAAAGACTCTGAAAAGGCATTAAAAGCTTTTGTTGATGTAGTAACAGCAGAGCTTAAGAAAGAAGAGAAGATCCAGTTAGTTGGTTTCGGAACTTTTGAAGTAAGTAAGAGAGCTGCAAGAGAGGGAAGAAATCCTCAGACAGGTAAGACAATGAAGATCGAGGCTTGCAAAGCTCCAAGATTTAAAGCTGGTAAAGCATTAAAAGATGCTGTAAACGCATAAGTTGAACGAATAAGAAGATGATAGTAGAGAGCCTTTCTTGCAGGTTCTCTACTTTTGTATTAAGGAGAAATTTTAATGAGACTGGATAAATTTTTAAAAGTATCCCGCCTGATCAAGAGGCGGACAGTGGCAAATGAAGCGTGTGATGCAGGGCGTGTTCTTGTCAATGGAAATGTGGCAAAAGCATCTGTAAAAGTAAAGGTCGGCGATGTGATCGAAATTCAATTCGGCACAAAGACTGTGAAAGTGGAAGTGCTTGATCTTCAGGATACAACGAAAAAAGAAGAAGCAAAAGACTTGTTCAGATATTTGTAATAGAATCACACAACCATTCATATAATTATTAAGAAAGGTTGTGATTGCATGGAAGAGAGAACGACACAGAAAAATCATAAACTGGTCGTAAATAACCGAAAAACGAGTCTGGTGACCGGGGTCATAGACGTGCTTTCCTTTGATCTTAATGAGATTTTGCTGGAAACGCAGCAGGGGATGATGATGGTAAAAGGGACGGATCTTCACGTAAACCGTTTGAGCCTTGAAAAGGGAGAGGTTGATCTGTCCGGAAATATTGACAGTGTCTCTTATTCGGAAGTACATACGGGGGCAAAGCAGGGAGAAAATCTATTCTCTAAACTGTTTCGTTAAACATGATGATGGAAGTAAAAGAAGAACTCATTATCTTTTTACTGGCAGTGGTTTCCGGAGGGATTGTCAGGCTGTCTTATCGACTTCTGCACTGTGTCAGGCAGATTGTGCGCCATAACCTTCTGGCAATAGAAATAGAGGATTTTTTGTTCTGGATCTTCTCGGCGCTGTTTTTGTTTGTGCAAATTTACCATACAACTTCTGGAAGTATCAGGTGGCATTTCGTACTAGGTGTTGTGTTTGGGGCGGTTATTTCTTCGTTTGCTCTGTGGAAAGCTGAAAAAGTGTACAAAAAAATCTACACCCGAAATCAAAAAAAATCTTTTCGTTTTCTTGCGAAAAAAAATAAAAAAAGATATCATAATTAGTAAGATTAAAATCCGTTGGGGACGGATGTAAGGGTGAGTATATAATTATGAGTAAGACGAAAAAGAGAAGCCGTGTAAGGCGTAATAAGAGTTATTTACAGACACATAAGAGAAGCGTGCTTGCGATCAGTGCCGTTATTGTACTGCTGATTGCCGTAGTTTCTGTCAATGCAATGACCTTGCGTGCGAAAGAAAAAGCTTACCGGGCGCAGGAAACAGAGCTTGAAGAGCAGCTGAAAGAGGAAGAAGAACGCGCTGCAGAGATTGACGATCTGGAGAGTTATGTAAATACAGACGAATATGTGGAGGAAGTTGCCAGAGAAAAATTAGGACTGGTGCATGAAAATGAAATCATATTCAAAGGGAAATAATTGAATATTAAAATGTACAGATGACAAGCTTTAGGATGAAGATCCTAAAGCTTTTTATTATTATCGGACATTTGGTTTCTATCTGACATGGTAGAAAAACAGAATAAAGGGGAGACCGTCATGGACAAAGTAAAAGAAAAAGGGGTTTTTTTGAATCCGTATGTGATGCAGATGGACAAGTTTGCGGATTCGCTGATCCATCTGTCAAAAACATTTTTTACACTGGAAGGATATAAAGGCGCTTTGTCAGAAGAAGAGCTTGAAAATATGTTTCGGGATGTGACCGGAAGTGTGTGCGAGGGCTGTGAAAAAAAAGGAATCTGTCTGGCGGCAGAGCGGCTTGCAGCGTACCAGATGATGTGCGACGTGTTGTGCACAGTAGAAGAGTATGGGGCGGAGATCAATGTAGAGTTAAAACGGAAAATGCAGAAGCAGTGTCTGAGAGCGCCGAGGTTCTTACGGGAGACTTTGGAGCGCTATGAAAGCGCTAAGCAAGTGATGCTCTGGAATAACAAAATAGTGAAGAACAGGGAAGGCTATGCCGGTCAGATGAAAAGCTTTGCAAAAATGATCCAGTATACGACAAGAGAACTGGATGCGGGTATTTTTGAGGACAGTCATTTGGAAAAGAAGCTGAAAAATCATTTGAAAAAGCACGGCGTTAAAATGATGTCTTCCGTATTTTACCTTACCCCGCAGGGAAAGTATGAGATCCATTTGACTGTGAAGGCAATGAAGGGGCATTGCATTGTGACGAAAGAACTGGCGGCAGAGGTGGGCAAATGCGTCGGAAGGGTGATGATGCCACAGCAGGGAGAGCGCCCGATTCTGGGGGAAGATTACAGTACCGTGGCATGCGTGGAGGGCGCAAGATATCATACGCTTCAGGGAGTGGCAAGAATTGGGAAAGATTGTGATAAGATTTCAGGAGATACGTTTCTTATGACGGATCTCCCGGGAGGGAAAAAAGGGGTGGCACTGTCCGATGGTATGGGCTCCGGAGAGGAAGCATTCAAGGAAAGCACAATGGTAGTGGAAATGCTGGAGGAGCTTCTGGAGGCAGGATTTCCGGTGAAAATGGCGATTCAGATGATGAATACGGCATTAGTCATCGGAAGGGAAGATGTCCGGTTTTCTACGATAGATGCGGCGATCTTTGATCTGTATACGGGAGAGTGCGAATTTGTAAAGGCCGGAGCGTCTGCCACGTTCGTGAAGCAAAATGGAAAGGTGGAAAAGATAAGCTCCACAACACTTCCCATCGGAGTGCTGCAGGATATTGAGATCCAGACGGATACGCGCGTGCTTTCTTCCGGGGACTATGTGATCATGGTGACCGATGGAGTGATGGATGCACTTCCTGCCGGAGAGCAGGATGCTCTGATGTGTGCATTCATCGAAGGAACCGATATTGTGAACCCGAAAGAACTGGCGCATTATCTTCTCGGAAAGGTGTTGGAGCAAAGCGGAGAAAATCCCGCCGATGATATGACGATCGTGACCGCGGGAATTTGGAAATTGTAAGAGTCCTTGCTTTTTTGAGCCAGATTATATATATTTAGAGTGTCTTAGAATCAGATTAAGATGCGCTGGAAGGCGGAAGCGCGAAACCGTTTGACGGGTCGTTTGCGCCTTGCATGACAGAAATGTAGAATTTTAAGGGATATATATGGATCAAAAAGTGAGAAAATATGTGCAGGATCAGCACATGATTGAGAAAACAGACAGGGTATTAGCAGGTGTATCGGGAGGAGCAGATTCCATATGCCTGCTTTTTGTGCTCTTAGAACTTCAAAAAGAACTGGGGTTTGAGCTTCGGGCAGTACATGTAAACCACCAGATTCGAGGGGCGGATGCAGATTCGGATCAAGAGTATGTAGAAACGGTATGTAAAGAGCAGGGCGTAGATCTTGTTGTATATAAGGAAGATGTGCCGAAGTATGCCGAAAAACATAAATTGACAGAGGAAGAAGCAGGAAGAGAAGTAAGAAGATTCGCCTTTCTTCGACAGATGGAACTGTGGGGAGGCACGAAGATTGCGCTTGCGCATCATAGAAACGACAATGTCGAGACGCTGATCTTTCACCTGTGCCGAGGGACGGGGCTTGCAGGACTTGCAGGTATTGCTCCGGCAGATGGACCGTGGATTCATCCGCTTTTGTGTGTGGATCGAAAAGAGATTGAATCATACTTGGAAAAACGGGGAATATCTTATTGTACAGATGAGACCAATCTGGACATCCGCTATACGAGAAATCGAATCCGGCAGAAGATTCTGCCTTATCTGGAACAATATATTAACCGCGAGAGTGTACAGCATATGGCACGCACAATGGAAGAAATGACCGGGGTGAAAGCATATGTGGAAAGGGAAGTGGAACGATATGCAGGGGAATGTGTATCGGAAGTCTCAGGCGGTGTGATGCTGAAAGAAGAGGCTTACAGGCAAGTGCCGGAGGAGTTGAGAAATTATGTACTTCAGCTTGTATTATGCCGGATAGCGGGAAGGAAGAAAGATCTTCAGGCTGTGCATATAGAGGCGCTGGCAGAATTGTTTGACCGGCAGACGGGAAGAATGCTTTACCTTCCATATGGGATGACCGCCCGGCGATGCTATGAAGGGATCGTGTTGACGAGCAGCAATGGTTCTGTGGAAGAAGAAAATCATTGTGCAGAAGAAGAGGAGCCGGGGAAGCTATATCATATGCGAGTGTTTGAGTACCGTCCGGAAGAGGAAACATTTCCGGAAAAAGTATACACGAAGTGGTTTGATTATGATATAATAAACAATACTGTAGAAATCAGACACAGGCAGCCGGGAGATTATATTACAATTAATGAAGCCGGGGGAACGCAAAAGCTGAAGCAGTATTTTGTCAATGAGAAGATTCCGCAGGAAGTAAGAGACCACATATGGCTTGTGGCAGACGGACACCATATTTTATGGGTGGTGGGATACAGACAGAATCAAACATATCAGATAACAGACAGAACAAAACACGTTTTGGAAATTACATTTTATGGAGGAAAGAAAAATGGCAGAGACAGTGAAAGTAATGATTCCTGAAGAACAGGTAGAAGAAAGAATTAAGCAGCTTGGTGAGCAGATCAGCAAAGATTACGCAGGAAAGCAGATTCATTTGATCTGTGTATTAAAGGGCGGCGTATTTTTTATGTGCGAATTGGCAAAGAGAATTTCCGTTCCGGTATCTATGGACTTTATGAGTGTCAGCAGCTACGGTGACGGAACTTCATCAAGCGGGGTAGTAAAGATTGCAAAAGATCTGGATGAGACATTAGAAGGAAAGGATGTCCTTGTTGTAGAGGATATCATCGACTCCGGACGTACACTTTATTATCTGTTAGAGATCCTGAAGAAGAGAAATCCAAACAGCATGCATCTTTGTACACTGTTAGATAAACCGGACCGACGCGTAAGAGATGTAAACGTAGATTACGTAGGCTTTGAGATCCCGGATGAATTCGTTGTGGGATACGGGCTTGACTATGCGCAAAAATATAGAAACCTTCCATACATCGGCATTGTAGAAGGTGTGGAGTAGAAAGGGGACAACTTTGGAGGATAGAAGAAACAGAGGGGTAGGCGGATTCACACTTTTAACATTTGTGATTTTGTTGTTTGCGATGTTCTGGCTTACCAATACACTTGGAGAGAGGGCAGATATGCTCTCGAGAAAAGAATTTGAAGAGCTGATCGCCAGTGATCAGGTTCAAAATGTCACCGTGATTCAGAATAAGAATGTTCCTACCGGACGGGTGGAGATTGAACTGAAGGCGGAAGAAGGAGAGCGCGGTGAGGTGAAGAATTACTATGTGTCTGACGTAAACCAGATTCAGGAAGATCTGGCGGAGTGGGACGTAGATTATGAATTGCCGAATGCGCCGCAGGATAATTGGTTTACCACAACAATCCTTCCTGTGCTCCTTATGATGGCGGGCGTTTTTTTCCTGTTTTCCATGATGAACCGTCAGGGCGGCGGAGCGAATGCCAAGGCTATGAGCTTTGGAAAGAGCCGTGCGAAGCTTAGCACAGAGAAAGATAAAAAAATCACCTTTGCACAAGTGGCAGGGCTTAAGGAAGAAAAAGAAGAACTGGAAGAAGTGGTAGATTTTTTAAAGTCTCCGAAAAAATATATTCAGGTTGGCGCAAGAATTCCTAAAGGAATCCTTCTTGTAGGACCTCCGGGAACCGGTAAGACATTGCTTGCGAAAGCAGTTGCAGGAGAGGCGGGAGTACCGTTCTTTACGATTTCAGGTTCTGATTTTGTAGAAATGTTTGTCGGAGTGGGAGCATCCCGCGTAAGAGACCTGTTTGAAGAGGCGAAGAGAAACGCGCCTTGTATCATTTTTATTGATGAGATCGATGCGGTTGCCAGAAGCAGAGGAACCGGCATGGGCGGCGGTCATGATGAGAGAGAACAGACATTGAACCAGCTCCTTGTGGAGATGGATGGGTTTGGTGTGAATGAAGGAATCATTGTGATGGCGGCAACGAACCGTGTGGATATTCTGGATCGCGCCATTCTTCGTCCGGGCAGATTTGACCGTAAGGTAATGGTTGGAAGACCGGATGTGCAGGGACGTGAAGAAATTCTTAAGGTACATGCAAAAGGGAAACCGCTCAGTGAAGATATTGATCTTGGACAGATTGCCCGGACAACGGCAGGATTTACCGGAGCAGATCTGGAGAACCTGTTGAATGAGGCGGCGATTCTGGCAGCGAAGGATGAACGAGTTTATCTGAAACAGGCAGATGTGCAGAAAGCATTCGTGAAAGTGGGTATCGGGGCAGAGAAAAAGAGTCACGTTATTTCTGAAAAAGAGAAACGAATTACTGCCTTCCACGAGGCCGGTCATGCGATTTTATTCCATGTACTGCCTGATGTGGGACCGGTTTACAGTGTATCGATCATTCCGACAGGCGGTGCCGGCGGATATACCATGCCACTGCCGGAGAAGGATGAGATGTTTAATACAAAAGGCAAGATGCTGCAGGATATTACGGTAGCACTTGGCGGACGTGTGGCAGAAGAGGAAGTGTTTGATGATATTACAACAGGCGCTTCTCAGGATATTAAACAGGCTACCGGACTTGCGAAGTCCATGGTGACCAAATTCGGTATGTCAGAAGCAGTAGGTCTTGTAAATTACGATAACGATAGTGATGAAGTGTTTATCGGACGGGACCTTGCGCACACTTCAAGGGGATATGGAGAAAGTATGGCAACCGTCATTGACAGCGAAGTAAAGCGGATCATTGATGAGTGCTACAGCCGTGCAAGATCGATTATCAAAGAGCATGAAGATGTTCTTCATGCCTGCGCGAACCTCCTGTTAGAGAAGGAGAAGATTACCCGCGAAGAATTTGAAGCGTTATTTGAAAAGAGAGAGGATGTATAGAATACATGAACAAAGAGGCTTTGTTTTGTGACGGAACGACCGAGTATGTGATTCCAATCGAGCCGGAATGCAATTCCACGGTGACACTGCGTTTCCGTACAGCCAAGGATGACTCCGTCCGTGTGCGTCTTATGACAAAAGTCGGCGGATATGATATGGAAAAAGAGTGTTCCAGGGGAGCTTTTGACTATTATAAAATTGACTGGAGATTGAATGAAGAGCCTTTTAGTTACTGCTTTGAGATACAAGAGGGCGATGAAGTCTGTTATTATAACCGATGTGGAATAGCCGGGGAGATTGTTCCTTTTTATGAGTTTCGGATCGTGCCCGGATTTTCTACACCGGACTGGGCAAAGGGCGCGGTGATGTACCAGATCTATATTGATCGTTTCTGTAATGGTGATTCGTCCAACGATGTGGAAACAAATGAATATTTCTACATTGGTGATTATAGCAGCCGTGTGACAGACTGGGAGAAATATCCGGCATCAATGGGGGTGCGGGAATTTTACGGCGGCGATATCAAAGGAGTGATTGACAAGCTGGATTATCTTCAGGAATTGGGCGTGGAAGTTGTCTACTTCAATCCGCTGTTCGTCTCACCTTCGAATCATAAATACGATATACAGGACTACGATTATATTGATCCGCACTTAGGTGTGTTGGAGGAAGACGGCGGAGAGCTCCTGCAAGATGGTGTGGGAGATAATGCAGAGGCGACAAAATATCAGATTCGTACAACATCTTATAAAAATCTGGAAGCCAGCAATGCTTTGTTTATCCGGCTGGTAGAAGAACTTCACAAACGTGGTATGAAGATTATTCTTGACGGGGTATTTAATCACTGTGGTTCCTTCAACAAATGGATGGACCGGGAACGAATCTACGAAAATCAGCCCGGTTATGAGACGGGTGCATTTATCTCAGAGAAAAGTCCATACCGGGAATATTTCCGGTTTTTTAAAGATGCGCCGGAAAATTGGCCATATAATGTGAATTATGAAGGGTGGTGGGGACACGAGACCCTTCCGAAATTAAATTACGAAGATTCTGTAAAATTAGAAAATTATATTCTGGGTATTGGAAAGAAATGGGTGTCTCCGCCCTACAATGTGGATGGATGGCGTCTTGATGTAGCAGCGGATCTTGGACAGAGCAATGAATATAATCATCGTTTCTGGAAGAAATTCCGACAAGTAGTAAAAAAAGCGAATCCGAACGCGATTATCCTGGCAGAACATTATGGAGATCCAAGCGAATGGCTTCAGGGCGACGAGTGGGATACGGTTATGAATTATGATGCATTTATGGAGCCGATCACATGGTTTTTGACAGGTATGGAAAAGCACAGTGATGAAATGAGGGAAGAGCTTCGGGGAAATGCAGATCATTTTATGGGGACTATGTCACACCATATGGCAAATATGCTCGTGCCGTCCCTTTTGACGTCTATGAACCAGCTTTCCAATCATGACCACTCCCGGTTCCTTACAAGAACCAATCATGTGGTTGGGCGTGTGGAACATCTCGGACCGGAAGCGGCGAATGAATTTGTTGAACCGGCGGTGATGAGAGAGGCAGCGGCATTTCAGATGACATGGATAGGTTCCCCGACGATCTATTATGGGGATGAAGCCGGAGTATGTGGCTTTACCGATCCGGATAATCGGAGGACATATCCGTGGGGAAGAGAAGATAAGGAGATGATCGCATTCCACAGGGAACTGATCAAGATCCACAAAACTTATCAGGCATTTCGAACAGGGGCGTTGCAAATGCTTCTGTGGGAAGAACACCTTCTCGCATACGGAAGATTTCTGGGAGAAGAACAGCTGGTTGTTGTGTTGAACAATAAAGATGAACTTACAGAAGTGACTGTGCCGGTGTGGAAAGCAGAGGTTCCGGTGAAGGGAAGAATGAAGCGCCTGATCTATTCCGGTGAAAAGGGATATACAACGGAATACGAGGAGTATCTGATCTGTGACGGAGAGCTTGTGGTGAATATGGGAGCTCATTCGGTGTTGATCGCTGTGACGTTAAAAGAAGAGGAAATCGAAGAAACATTTCCGATTGAAACAAAGGAGACATAGATTGATGATAGGGATTATCGGGGCAATGGAAGCAGAAGTTGCCATTTTAAAAGATACAATGGAGATCGAAGAGGTTGTCGAGTATGCGGGCATGAATTTTTGCCGTGGGAAGTTAAATGGCAGAGAGGTTGTTGTTGTAAGAAGCGGAATCGGCAAAGTGAATGCGGCTGTTTGTGCGCAGGTGCTCGTAGATAAGTTTCAGGCAGAGGTGTTGATCAACACCGGTGTTGCGGGCTCTCTGGATGCTGCGATCGATATCGGAGATATTGTGATTTCTACAGCGGCAGTGCAGCACGATATGGATGCAACCGTATTTGGAGATCCGCTGGGACAGGTTCCTCAGATGGATACCTTCCTGTTCCCGGCAGATGAGTGTCTGGTACAAAAGGCAAAAGAAGTAAATGAAAAAGTGAATCCGGACATTCATACATTTACTGGAATCGTGGCAAGTGGTGATCAGTTTATCGCTTCCAAAGAGGCGAAAGAGAAGATTGTCACGAATTTCCATGCGTTTTGTGCGGAGATGGAAGGGGCTGCAATTGCTCATGCGGCATATCTGAACAAAGTTTCGTGTGTCATTATTCGTGCGATTTCGGATAAAGCTGACAACAGTGCGGTTATGGATTACCCGGAGTTCGAAAAGCGTGCGATCAGGCAGAATGTAAGGCTTGTGACAGAACTTGTAGCAGAAATATAATAGAATATCAAATGTTAAGATGAGGAAATTCCCCAGATTGTGACAGTTAAGAGTCGGAATCTGGGGAACGCTTTTTCGGCGCTCTTTTTGAATATCTAGTATAATTCTAGACAAAAGGAGGGCTTTTTTATGTTAGAAATGATTTTAGACAAGCATGTGATTTGGGTGATCATCGGCTTGGGAGCAGCGGCAGGCGTGGTTAGCAAGTGTATTGTGAACGTGTCTTTGAAACGACTGGTGAGAGGAGCGGGGAATATGGGGAAAAGTACGCATCCGTTTATGCGTCTGGTGCGTGCAAAGTTCGAACATGCCTGCATGGTCAGCGAGAAGGTGGAAAATGTAGAGGCATTTGTGGACAAGTATCTGTATGAGTATCGTGTGGCGGGACTTAAGCTTCACAGTATTCAGAGAATGGAAGTGACGGCGGTCGGCATCTGTATGGCAGCAGGGATTCTGGGCGGGTTCCTCGAGTATACGGGAAATGGAATGAATGATGAGGTGCTTACAACGGGAGCTTTTGGGATTGGAGCCGGAATTCTTCTGTATCTGCTTCATTTGACTACGGATGAGAAGTACAGTGTAAGTGTTGTGAGAAACTATATGGTTGATTATCTGGAAAATGTGTGTTTGCACCGTTATGAGAAAGCATACCAGAAAGAGACTGAGTCGAAGGGAAAAGCGCCTCAGGAACCGCAGTCGGAGTTACAGGTGAACAGGCAGCCGGAGCCGCAGATGCATATACAGTCGGAGATGGAATCAACAGCACTTCCGCAGCCAAAGTCACAGCCTAATCCACAGCCACAGCCGGAGTTAACAGCGCCACTGCAGCCGGAACCGATCCCAAGGGTTCTTCCGGTATCAGATCTGCGCCGGCAGGAAGTGACGGTAAGTGAACAGGAGAAACAGGAAAAGCAGGTGGAAGAGAAAAAAGAGACACCTGCGAAAGAGGTGTTGATCAGGCAGATACTGGAGGAGTTTATGGCTTGATTAAAAGAGCCTGTTTTGTTAAAATAAAACGTAAGCATTTTAGAAAACAAAGAAGAGAATAATTGAAGAGATTGCGATGGATACATTATACGATAGACTGAAAGCATACAGTGAATCTGATTATTATGGATTTCATATGCCGGGACACAAAAGAAATAAAAAATATGTAAATGCAGGACTCCCCTGTGCATGGGATATTACAGAGATTGAAGGTTTTGATGACCTGCATCACGCAGAAGGAATTTTGAAAGAGGCACAGGAGCAGGCGGCACAGGTCTATCATGCAGAAGAGACGCATTTTTTAGTAAATGGAAGTACGGTGGGACTTCTGAGTGCGGTTCTTGGGGTGACAGAGAGAGAAGATACGATACTTGTGGCAAGAAATTGCCACAAGTCTGTCTATCATGCAATCGATATGAAGGAGCTTCATCCGGTATATTTATATCCGGAGTTTGATTCGAATGCAGGGCTTAATATGGCAGTATCTGCTGAAGATGTAGAACTGGCACTTAGAGAACATCCAAAGATCCGGGCAGTGGTAATGGTATCCCCTACTTATGACGGTGTAGTGTCAGATGTGAAAGCAATTTCAGAAGTAGTGCATAAAAAGGGAATTCCGCTGATCGTTGATGAGGCACACGGAGCCCATTTTGGCTTTCATCCGTATTTTCCGAAAAATTCTAATTTACAGGGAGCGGATATTGTCATCCACAGTCTTCATAAGACATTGCCGTCTTTGACACAGACTGCGCTTCTTCATATGAACGGAACTTTTGTGAACAGGGAAGCAGTGAGGGAATATCTTCATATGCTGCAGTCAAGCAGTCCGTCCTATCTTTTGATGGCGAGTATCGATTCCTGCGTGAACCTGTTGAAACAAGAGGGAGCAAATTTGTTTGATCCGTATGTAGTTCGCTTAGAGAAATTGAGAAAATCTCTTAAGAAGCTTCAAAGTTTACAGCTTGTGGAAACCGAAGATTATGACCGGTCCAAGATCGTGATATCTGCGGGGGGAAGCGGAGTTTCGGGAAAAGAGCTTCAGAACCTGCTTCTTTCGGATTACCACTTACAAATGGAGATGGCAGCGGGAAATTATGTTCTTGCCATGACGTCGGTAGGAGATACAGAGGAAGGATTTGCAAGGCTTGAGAAGGCTCTTTTTGAGTTGGATGAAAGTCTTGAGAAAAAAGTTTCGGAAGAAATGAATATAAAACCTCCGAAGTCGGAGTTCGTTTATACGACGACTCAGATGAAGAGGATGAAAAAAATGCAAAAAGGAGAAGCGGTATCCGTACTTCCGTGGAAAGAGAGTATCGGTTTTATTTCTATGGAGTATGCGTATCTGTATCCGCCGGGGACGCCTATGATTGTGCCGGGAGAGCGGATTACAAAAGAAATCACAGATGCGCTTCGTCAGTATGAAAGACTTGGATTTTCCATCGAAGGTCTTCATACAGAGGGATGCATTGAGGTGTGGAACAATGGGTAAAATATATTATTTGATGGGGAAGAGCTCTTCGGGGAAAGATACGTTGTATAAAGAGATATTGAGTCGGATGCCGGAGATTAAGACGGTGACACTCTATACGACAAGACCGATCCGAGATGGTGAAAGAGACGGCGTGGAGTATCATTTTGTTTCAGAAGAAACTTTGAAGCATTATGAGGAAGACGGAAAAATAATTGAGAAAAGAACATATGACACTGTGTATGGACAGTGGAAATATGCTACAATAGATGATGGGCAGATGAATCTTGACGATTCGGATTATCTGATCATCGGAACTCTTGAATCCTACAGTAAGATGAAGTCATATTACGGGGAAGAGTATCTTGTGCCGATCTACATTGAAGTAGAAGATGGTGAACGATTGTCACGTGCGCTTCAAAGAGAGAGGCAGCAGGAACAGCCAAAGTATGATGAATTGTGCAGAAGATTTCTGGCAGATCAAAATGATTTTTCAGAAGAGAATTTGAGAGCAGCCGGAATAAACAGAAGATACAGAAACCAGAATAAAACACAATGTTTAGAAGAGATTATAGGGGAAATACAGAATGGGAAGTTTTAAAGACGTAGTTGGACACAAGGACATTATCAAATATATCGGGAATGCTGTGATGGAAGACCGCGTATCACATGCGTATATATTGAATGGCGAGCGGGGATCGGGGAAAAAGATGCTGGCAAGCTTATTTGCCATGACACTGTTGTGCGAGAAGCACGGACCGGACCCGTGTAACGAATGTCATTCCTGTATACAGGCAGAGAGCGGAAATCATCCGGATATTATCAGAGTCACACATGAGAAGCCAAATACGATCAGCGTAGATGATATTCGTGAACAGGTGAATAACACCATTGATATCAAACCGTATCAGGGACCGTATAAAATCTACATTATCCCGGAGGCAGACAGAATGACAGCGCAGGCGCAGAACGCACTTCTGAAAACAATCGAAGAGCCGCCTAAATATGCGGTGATCTTTCTGCTTACAGAGAATGCGGAACTTTTACTTCAGACGATCAACTCCAGATGTGTCATGCTGAAATTGCGGAATATCAAAGACACATTGATCAAGAAGTATTTGATGGAGAAGATGCAGATCCCGGATTATAAAGCGGATGTATGTACTGCGTTTGCACAGGGAAATATGGGGCGCGCGATCATGCTTGCCAATTCTGAACATTTCAACGAGGTTCGGGAGGAAGCCGTTCAACTGTTGAAATATATTCATGAGATGGAGCTCTCTGAGATTGTAAATGCGGTAAATCATATTACGGTGTATAAATTGGAGATCAGTGATTACTTGGATCTCATTATGATCTGGTATAGAGATGTATTGATGTATAAAGCGACAAAGGAACTGGATAAAGTTGTATTTAAAGATCAGATCCAGTATATTAAGGAACAGGCGAGAAGAAGTTCTTATGAAGGGATTGAACTGATTCTTGAGAGCTTAGAAAAGGCAAAAGCAAGATTGAAAGCAAATGTTAATTTTGAACTTGTAATGGAGCTTTTGTTCCTGACAATAAAGGAGAATTAATTCATGACAAAAGTAATAGGTGTACGATTCAGACCGGCGGGGAAGATTTATTTCTTTGCTCCGGGGAAATTGAATATAAAAACAGGAGATAAAGTTATCGTGGAAACAGCCCGCGGCGTAGAATATGGCTCTGTTGTTGTGGGAGAAAAAGAAGTAGAGGATGATAAGATCACGCTTCCGCTGAAGCCGGTGATTCGAATTGCGACAGAGGAAGACAAGAAAAAAGAAGAAAAGAACCGCGTGAAAGAAAAAGAAGCGTTTGAGATCTGTCTGGAAAAGATTCGCAAACATGGTTTGGAAATGAAGCTTATTGATGCGGAGTATACATTTGATAATAATAAGGTGTTGTTTTATTTTACTGCGGATGGAAGAATTGATTTCCGTGAACTGGTCAAAGATCTGGCAAGTGTATTCCGCACTCGTATCGAATTGCGCCAGATCGGAGTCAGAGATGAGACAAAGATCCGAGGCGGTATCGGAATCTGCGGAAGACCGTTGTGCTGTCACACCTATTTATCAGAGTTTGCGCCGGTATCAATCAAGATGGCGAAGGAACAGAACCTTTCGTTGAATCCGACCAAGATCTCAGGCGTATGCGGAAGACTGATGTGCTGTCTCACAAATGAGGAGGAGACTTATGAGGAATTAAACAGTCATCTTCCGAACACCGGAGATTTTGTCACAACACCGGAAGGATTAAAGGGAGATGTACAATCTGTCAATGTATTGAGACAGCTTGTAAAAGTTATTGTAACTTTAGATAATGACGAGAAAGAAATTCGCGAATACAAGGCGTCTGAATTAAAGTTTAAACCGAGACGTAAGAAAAAGGATGTTCGCATTTCCAAGGAAGAGATGGCAGAACTGCGGGCATTGGAAGAGAGAAACGGAGCGTCAAAATTAGATGATGAATAGAGAAGATTCCGGTTTGAAAGCGGGAGAACGTCTGGATGATCTTCAGATCAAGGGATACGAAATTATCCAAAGCCCGGGGCGTTTTTGCTTCGGGATGGACGCGGTGCTTCTGTCCCACTTTGCTTTGATAAAAAAGAGAGAGAAAGCGCTGGATATTGGAACCGGAACGGGGATTCTTCCCATCCTGCTTGCTGCCAGAAACGAAGGAGGCAGCTATACAGGGCTTGAAATTCAAGAAGAAAGCGCGGATATGGCAAGGCGCAGTGTTTGTCACAATCACTTGGAGGGGCAGATAGAGATTGTGACCGGAGACGTTAAGGAGGCAGCGAAGTTATTCGACAATGCCTCTTTTGATGTTATTACAACCAATCCGCCCTATATGATTGATGAACATGGATTAAAAAATGAAAAAGAAGCGCTGTATATTGCTAGACACGAGGCGTTATGTACGCTGGACGATATTTTAAGGGAGAGTGCCCGTATGTTGAAAGTGAAGGGGCGCTTCTATATGGTACATCGCCCATTCCGGCTTCCGGAGATTATGACCAGGATGTGTCAGTACGGGCTGGAGCCTAAGAGGATGCGGATGGTATATCCGTATGTGGACAAAGAGCCCAATATGGTTCTTATAGAAGGCAGAAAAGGAGGAAATCCGAGAATGACCGTGGAGCCTCCGCTGATTGTATATGAAAAAGATGGGGATTATACAAAAGAACTGCTGCAAATCTATGATGGAGAATAAAGGAGAAATGAAGATGTCAGGGACCTTATATTTGTGCGCAACACCGATTGGAAATCTGGAAGATATGACGTTTCGTGCAATCCGGGTGCTGAAAGAGGCGGATCTTATTGCGGCGGAAGATACAAGGAACAGCGTAAAGCTTCTCAATCATTTTGAGATTAAGACGCCGATGACCAGTTACCATGAATACAATAAAATAGAAAAAGGGCATAAGCTGGTGGAACGCCTGCAAAATGGCGAAACTATCGCATTGATCACGGATGCGGGGACACCCGGAATTTCTGACCCGGGGGAAGAATTGGTGAAAATGTGTCAGGAATCCGGAATTACAGTGACAGCAGTGCCGGGAGCGGCAGCTTGTATCACCGCACTTACCATATCCGGTCTGCCGACAAGAAGATTTGCGTTTGAGGCATTTCTTCCAACAGATAAGAAAGAGCGGCAGGCAGTGCTGGATGAATTAAAAGAGGAGACAAGGACGATTGTTTTATACGAAGCTCCTCATCGACTGGTAAAGACGCTTAAGCTTCTGAGGGATGTTTTGGGAGGTCGCAAGGTCAGTGTCTGCCGAGAGCTTACGAAGAAGCATGAGACGGTGTTTGCCACAACACTTCCGGAGGCGCTTGCGTACTATGAGAAGAACGCTCCGAAGGGGGAGTGCGTGATCGTTATAGAGGGAAAGAGCAGACTGGAAATTCGAGAAGAAGAAAAAGCCCAGTGGGAACAACTTACTGTGGAAGAACATATGGAACACTATCTTTCCGGCGGTATGGAGAAAAAAGAAGCCATGAAGCAGGTGGCAAAAGATCGTGGTGTGAGTAAAAGAGATATTTATCAGGCGCTTCTTTAAATTGGGAGATGAAATAAATCAGAACAGGTCATCGGGCATGTTCGTCAAGTTGTACAGAAAAGCACAAAAAGATTGTTCAACTTGGGCATACCCGTAAGCCTGTTTTTTTATTATACTTTTTAACAGAGAGAAGACGAATAACTATTTTAGGAGGAAGTATAACATGGCAAGTTTATCATTAAAACATATTAACAAAGTATATCCAAACGGATTTGAAGCTGTAAAAGACTTCAATCTTGAGATTGCGGATAAAGAATTCATCATTTTCGTAGGACCATCAGGATGTGGTAAATCTACAACACTTCGTATGATCGCAGGTCTGGAAGACATCTCTTCCGGTGAGCTTATGATCGGTGACAAAGTGGTAAATGATGTAGAGCCAAAGGACAGAGATATCGCAATGGTATTCCAGAACTACGCTCTGTACCCACATATGACAGTATATGATAACATGGCTTTTGGTCTGAAACTTAGAAAAGTACCAAAAGACGAGATTGATAAAATGGTAAAAGAAGCTGCAAGAATCCTTGATCTGGAAGCTCTTCTTGATCGTAAGCCGAAAGCGTTATCCGGTGGACAGAGACAGCGTGTAGCTATGGGACGTGCAATCGTTCGTAACCCGAAAGTATTCCTCATGGATGAGCCTCTTTCTAACTTGGATGCAAAACTTCGTGGACAGATGCGTGTTGAGATTTCCAGATTACATCAGAGACTCGGTACAACGATTATTTATGTAACACATGACCAGACAGAAGCTATGACACTTGGAACAAGAATCGTAGTAATGAACGCAGGTGTTGTACAGCAGGTAGATACACCACAGACACTTTATGATCGTCCATGTAACTTATTCGTAGCAGGATTCATCGGTTCACCACAGATGAACTTCGTTGACGCTACATGTAAAGTAGACGGTAAAGATGTTTATCTTCAGGCTGGTCCGTCTGCAATCAAACTTCCGGAAGAGAAAGCGAAAAAGCTGATCGAAGGCGGTTACGATGGAAAGACAGTTGTTCTTGGTATCCGTCCGGAAGATGTACATGATGAAGCTGATTTCATCGCAAAATCTCCAGATACAGTGATCGAAGCAAAGATTCGTGTATACGAGATGCTTGGTGCAGAAGTATTCTTATACTTTGATTATGAAGGAGCAAACATGACAGCAAGAGTTGAGCCTAAGACAGCTGCAAGAACAGGTGATGTTGTGAAATTTGCTTTAGACGCAGAGAAGATTCACGTATTTGACAAAGAAACTGAGGAGACAATCACAAACTAGGTGTATTGTTAAAGTAAGAAATGATACAAGGGGGAGGTGCGAAAGCACCTCCCCCTTATCTTCGTTGTATCAATGAATATTCAAATCGCGTCGTCAAATAATAGTTATAGAAAAGCTCGATCGGAATTTCTTCATCATTTTTAATCCCATAGGTCAATCCTGTAGAGTATAGAAGTGGCGTATCATCACTGGCATTGAGATGCTCGGAAATATCTCCATAAGCAGAGACTGCTTTGAGTTTGAGCGATGAAGTCGTAATTTGTGTATGATAGTTCTCTTCTATGATTTTATAAAGAGAATGTTGTTCAAAATCATAGGTTTCAATATCGCGGAACAAATGGTATGGCAGAACAGTGCTTGTAAGGCAGAGTGGAGTCCCATCCGCAAAGTAAAATCTTGTCATATGAAATACAGGATCAGCCTTTTGAAGATGCAGCAGACTTGCTTCTTCGCTGGTACATATTGCCTGTTAGATTATTATACTGGGGTGCAAAATGTTCTGGAGGGGATGGCGATTGCGGGAAAGAGGCGGGAGCTTGATTCTGCCTATGAGATTCTTGAAAAAATGGGAATTAGACGGGATACCGCAGATCAGAATGTGAAGGAATTGTCCGGCGGGCAGAAGCAGAGAGTAGCGATTGCGAGGGCGGTGGCATGTCAGGCGAGGATTATTCTGGCAGATGAGCCGACAGGAACTCTGGATGAAGATACGGCAGGGGAGATCATTGAGTTGTTTCAAAAGCTGGTGCACGAAGAAGGAATCTGTGTGATTGTAGTCACTCATATGCGGATGCTGGCAGAGAAAGCGGATGACGTGATCCGCCTTGAAAAGAAGTCGTTTTTTACCTCCTGAAAGGGGCAGGGGAACAAGATAATCTGAGAACTATCTATGGGAATTTCCCCACGATTTTTCAACAGAACTACACAACTTCATATATGCGAAAAACCTTGATAATCGGGGATGGATTCTTTATACTTATTCTCATAAGAAGACTCCTTTTTCGCAGATATGTAAGAGACGAAGGAGGAATCTTAAGTGTCAGAAAACAGGAACAAAGAAAACCGAGAATGCAAGAATAGTGTGTTTGTGGATTTATTTTATGAAAATGAGTCAGCAGCGGAAAATGACATTGCACTTTACAATGCCCTGCATGACGAGCCGCTCCCACTGGGGACAACGGTGGAGAAAATTCGTGTAGGTAATGAGCTCTATATGAACTTTAAAAATGATGTGTCTTTTGGACTTGGAGGCAAATTGCTGGTATTGGCGGAACATCAGTCAACGGTTAATGAAAATATGCCCCTTAGAAGTCTTCTTTACATAGGGAGAGCATTTGAACAGCTTGTACCGGTGAAAGACCGTTACCGCAGAAAAAAAGTTCCGTTGCCCAAGCCGGAAATTTATGTCTTTTATAATGGACGAGAGAAATATGTGAAAGAAAAAATACTCTACCTTTCCGACTCGTATATAATAAAGGATGATGAACCCATGTTGGAGTTAAAGGTGAAAGTTATTAATATTAATCCTGCGCAAAAGCATGAAGTGTTGGAAAAATGTCCGGTGCTTAGAGATTACAGTATATTCATAGATACGATCCGAAAATATCAGGAGCAGAGAGTTGATAACGTCTATGAAAAAGCCATCCACGAGTGTATAGACAAAGGTATTCTTGCAGATTACCTTCGGGTTCATGGAAGCGAGGTCGTGAATATGTTAATGTCGGAATATAATTATGAGCAGGATATAGAGGTGCAGAGAGAAGAGGCATTTGAAGAAGGCAAAAAATTAGGAAGAAAAGAAGGGCAAAAACTTTTTGCGGCATTAGTGGAAAAATTAATCGAAGCGGGCAGAAGTGAAGATGTCATAAAAGCGGCGCAAGATTTTGAATTGTGTGAGAAACTTTATCAAGAATATGATATCGAATAATTGTTTGCTTTCGCACGTTAAAATGTTAGACAGCTTTATTTTCATGTGCTAGAATAAGCGTGTATGTGAATATTTGGGAGGCATATGTATGTTATCAAATAAAGTATTGCATAAAACGGTGCAGGACATTAAGAATATTGCCGGATTTGATTGTGCTGTATGGGACAGGAAGGGAACCTGTCTTGTAATGACCCATGAGAAAATGCAGAAGTGTGAAAAACAGGTGCAGGAACTCTGGCAGGATGCTGATGAGAATCTGGAGATTTTGCGGGAAAAACAGGGGTTCTTTTTTGTGTTTGATGAAGAAAATCCAATCTATCTGTTAGCGCTTGAGGGCGAATCTGCAAATATGGAAATGGCAGGAAGAATGGGAGTCAGCCAGTTGACCAGCCTTTTGACTGCCTACAAGGACAAGCTGGATAAGAATCGCTTTATTCAGAATCTGCTTCTTGACAATCTGTTGCTTGTGGATATTTATAATCAGGCAGATAAAATGGGAATTGCAACAGATCAAAAAAGGCTTGTATATGTGATCGAGAAGAAAAATGAAGGAGAAGATCTGATTATTGAGACGCTGCGAGGGCTGTATGCGTCCGGAAGAAAGAATTTTGTTACGGCAGTGGATGATCATCATGTCATACTTGTGAAAGCGCTGGAACAATCAGAGGGGTATGAGGCTGCACAGCAGATTGCCCGGGTGATCACAGACACGCTGAACATGGAGGCGATGGCAAGTGTGCGCGTGGCGTATGGTACGATCGTGCAGGAGTTAAAAGAAGTGCCTCGATCCTATCAGGAGGCACAAGTGGCGCTGGAGGTCGGACGCGTCTTTTATGCAGAACGCGGAATTCTTGCGTATGATGAGCTTGGAATCGGGCGACTGATTCATCAGCTGCCAAGATCGCTGTGTGAAATGTTCTTGAAAGAAGTTTTTCATGGCGGGGCAGCAGATATTTTCGAAGAGGAAGAACTGACAACCGTATATACATTTTTTGATAACAATCTAAATATATCTGAGACGTCCAGACAACTGTATATCCACCGCAATACACTGGTGTATCGTCTGGAAAAGATTCAGAAGAAAACGGGGCTTGATGTCAGAGTATTTGATGAAGCAATGACATTTAAGATAGCAATGATGGTAGCCGAACACATGAAAAATATGAAAGCATAGGAGGACTAGAAGGCATGGTGAAATTATATGACAAAGGTGTGTATCTGTTAAATGGAACAGAGATTGTGGAAAGCTGTGAAGAAGTGGCGGCAAAGACCGGAAGAAAAGTTTCCAGAGAAGAAGCAGCCAAAGAAACAATGGCTTATAATATTTTATCTGAACATAATACATCCGGTAATATGGACAGACTGCAGATTAAATTTGATAAGTTGACATCTCATGATATTACATTTGTAGGTATTATTCAGACAGCGAGAGCGTCAGGACTTGAGAAATTTCCGATTCCGTATGTTCTTACCAACTGTCACAATTCGTTGTGCGCGGTAGGCGGAACTATCAATGAGGATGACCATATGTTTGGACTGACCTGTGCAAAGAAATACGGAGGTGTCTATGTGCCGCCTCATCAGGCTGTTATCCATCAGTATGCCCGTGAGATGCTTGCAGGCGGTGGCAAGATGATCCTTGGATCGGACAGCCATACGCGCTATGGTGCGCTGGGAACGATGGCAATGGGCGAAGGAGGACCGGAGCTTGTAAAACAGCTTTTAAATAAAACTTATGATATTAAGATGCCGCAGGTAGTAGGAATCTATCTGGACGGTGAGCCGATGAAGGGAGTAGGACCTCAGGATATCGCTCTTGCAATTATAGGCGCGACATTCGGAAATGGCTATGTAAATAATAAAGTGATGGAATTTGTCGGACCTGGTGTGGATAAGCTGAGTGCAGATTATCGTATCGGTATTGATGTTATGACAACAGAGACGACCTGTCTTTCTTCTATATGGAAAACGGATGAAACAATCAAAGAATTTTATGAGACTCATGGAAGAGTAGAAGAATACAAAGAATTGAATCCGGGAGCAGTTGCTTACTACGATGGCTTTGTGTATGTAAATTTAAGTGAGATCAAACCGATGATCGCTATGCCGTTCCATCCGTCTAATGTATACACGATTGATGAAGTCAATACAAATTTAAAGGACGTGCTTCATGACGTAGAGAAGAAAGCGCTGATAAGTCTTGACGGCGCTGTGGATTATTCGCTTCAGGACAAGATTGTAAATGGAAAATTATACGTGGATCAGGGAATTATTGCAGGATGTGCCGGCGGTGGCTTTGAAAATATTTGTGCGGCAGCAGATATTATCAAAGGTCATTATATCGGTTCGGATGCATTTACATTCAGTGTATATCCGGCAAGTACGCCAATCTATATGGAACTTGTGAAAAACGGAGTGGTGGCTGATCTTATGCAGGCAGGAACAATCGTGAAGACAGCATTCTGCGGACCATGTTTTGGCGCAGGGGATACACCGGCAAATGGAGCTTTTTCTATTCGTCACTCTACACGTAACTTCCCGAACCGAGAAGGTTCTAAGCTTCAGAGCGGACAGATTGCATCTGTGGCTCTTATGGATGCTCGTTCAATTGCGGCAACAGCAGCAAATAAAGGATTCCTTACACCGGCAACAGCTATGGATGTAGAATACACCGGACAGACCTATCATTTTGATGAGAAGATCTATGCAAACAGAGTATTTGACAGTAAAGGCGTGGCAGATGATTCTGTGGAGATCAAGTTTGGTCCGAACATTAAAGACTGGCCGAAGATGCCGGCGCTTCCGGAGAATCTGCTTCTGAAAGTAGTGTCTGAGATTCATGATCCGGTAACAACCACAGACGAACTGATCCCGTCAGGAGAAACATCCTCCTATCGTTCGAACCCACTGGGACTTGCAGAATTTGCATTGTCCAGAAAAGACCCGGCTTATGTGGGAAGAGCAAAGGAAGTTCAGAAGGCGCAGAAAGTAATCGAAGCAGGAACGTGTCCTCTTGAAGTGCTGGAAGAGTTAAAAGAAGTAATGGGTAAAGTAAGAGAAACCTACCCGGAAGCAGGTGAAGGAAATCTTGGAATCGGAAGTACGATTTTTGCAGTAAAACCAGGAGACGGTTCAGCGAGAGAACAAGCCGCATCCTGTCAGAAGGTTCTTGGAGGATGGGCGAATATTGCATGTGAGTATGCGACAAAGAGATATCGCTCGAACCTGATCAACTGGGGGATGCTTCCATTTATTACCGAAGAAGACCATGAGAAGTTGAGCTTCCAGAACGGTGATTATATATTTGTGCCGGATATCCGCCGGGCAATCGAAGAGAAAGCGGCAGATATCAAGGCATACGTTGTGGGAAATGAATTAAAAGAGGTTCATTTTAAACTTGGTGATATGACAGACGCCGAGAGAGAAATTATTCTGAAAGGATGTCTGATCAATTATTATCGCGGATAAAAAAGAGACGGTTCTGTAATATCGGACCAACTATGGAGGCGGCGGCAATTTTGACGGCGTCTCCAAGCAAATAAGGAAAGACTCCGACGGATAAGGCGGCGGTAAAGGAAAGCTCCATCTGAGCAGCGAGCCACAGTGTTCCAAAGATATAGGTGGCAGCCATTCCGAGCACCATGCCAAGAATCGTCAGAGTCTTTTTCTTTGGAAAGATTTTCATAAAAAATCCGGCAATTAAAATCAAAAATATAAATCCTGCCAGATATCCTCCGGTAGGACCTGCAAGTTTTCCGATTCCGCCAGAGAAGCCGGAGAATACCGGAAGCCCGCAGATTCCTAAGAGAAGATAGAGGATATAGCTTATAAGAGCTTCTTTCCACGACAGTATATAGAGGCTGATAAACAGAACCAGATTCGTTAAAGTGATTGGCACAGGACTGATGGGAATCGGGATGGACAAAGGGGCTAAAATACAAGTGATAGCGGTAAATAAAGCAACCCAGACCATTCGTTTCGTGGAAGATATAGAGTTCGTTGTTGTCATTTTGGTAATCTCCTTTGTAAAAAATAATCATTGATTTGAATTATATTCTCCGTATTTTAGTATGTCAACCAAAATCGAATAGATGGTTAACAAATGAATTGTGTAGAAGTGAAAGAAAAGTGCGAATTAAATATAAAAACACAAAAAGTCTGAAAATAATAACGGTGAATAAAAATAATAAAATAAATAAATAAAAATACAAAAATAGTGTTGACAAATCAAAACTCCGGTGCTATTATAAAGTCAATCCAAAAGAGATTAAACAATAACAAAAAGGAATCTGACGAGAAAGGGTTCTGGCAAAGGAAAAAAGGATTTTCCGGCAAAGTGTTATTTGTGAACATTCTGTTTCATATGTTGGTGAGATGGAGAGTTTGGAAATTTAGAAAAGGAGGCTTAATCCATTGGACAATGTAAAAGAATCAACAAGTCAATATGTTAGTGGTATGGCAGAGAAAAGTTCCCGTCAATTAAGCCTTTACCATAGAAGATAACCGGTAAGTGAGAATGAAAAGTGAAATCGGAGCAGAGAAAACCGGATGATAAAGATTAACATCTGCAGACATATTGAGGATAATACCACAGAACTTCAAAGAGATTAGACAATGTGTGAAGAAACATTACCTAATCTATCGATTTATATAATTAATATGCATATTGTTTATTGGGCAACAGTTCTGATAGGCAGATGTATATAACAAAGAATATAAAATAAAGATTATAGAGAGAATAACTTAATACTTTTATAGACAAATAATAAGGGCACTGGCTATAAAGGGAACGGTTATAGATATAATAATCAAAATAATTATTTTATATAAACTTTTAGAGGGATATAAATAAGGTATCGAAGATTATAAGTAAAATCTGAGACTTGGAGTCATAAATCGTTTATAAAAAGAAAACGGTTAAGAAGGGAACAGGTAATCGATAAGATTCCTCCGATTAATATAAAAGTGTATGATAAAATTCAATAGGAAATAGCCATTACGATCAAGCATGATTGTGATGGCTATTTTTGTAGCAAATTTGTAATATTTTTTTAACAATTTAGGCGTATATTTTGACAATCAGCAGGTCTTTGTGATAAACTGATATCAGTGAAATTGTAACTAAAACTATAATTTAATATATTTTGAGGTGAGAGAATTGGATAAATATGAATATCGGGTAAAGACAGAGCAGATGCTCGAATACGCAGAAGAAAAGCAGTATAAAAAGGCTATGGAAATTGCGGACACGATCGACTGGCGCAGGGTAAAGAACCCTTCTATGTTGAATACCGTCAGTGAGATCTATGAATACAATGGGGAGTTCCAGAAGAGCCGTGATATTTTATTTGTGGCATATGATCGCGCTCCGGAGAGCCGTAAGGTCATATATCGCCTCGGATTGTTAGCTTTGAAGATCAATGATACAGATGAGGCATCTGATTGCTATGAAGAGTTTGTTAAGGTTGCGCCAAAAGATCCGAATCAGTATATTTTGAAATATAAGATACTCAAGGCACAGAATGCACCGTTTACAGAGCAGATCAGTGCGTTGGAGGACTTTAAGAAAGCAGAGTATGTGGAAAAGTGGGCGTATGAGCTGGCAAGTCTGTATCATCAGGCAGGAATGACTGCAAAATGTCTTGAGGAATGTGATGATCTGATCCTTTGGTTCAGCGAAGGAAAATACGTATATCAGGCGATGGAGCTGAAGATGAAGTATAAACCTTTGACACCGCTTCAGCAGGAAAAATATGACAGCAGACCGGGTGCGAGACCGAAGGTAAATACATTGGCAGCAGTGAAAGCAAAAGCTGCACAGACAAAAGCCGCAGAACAAGTAAAAGAAGAGAATACAGGAAAAGAGGAACCACAGGAAGCGGAAGTGGTTCGTGAAGAGCAGGCAGAAGAGAAGCCAGAAGAAGCACTGCAGGCAGATACAACGGAAGAAGCAGTGTCTGAAGAGGCGGAAGAAAGAGAAAAACCGGCAGAGAGTGAGAAGAGTTCTGCGATTACAAGAGTTGTTGCGGGCGCAACGTTAGAAGAAGCGTTGACGAATCTTGCCAGTGGTATCAAGATTGAAGAAGAGGCAATGGCACAGAAGGAAGAAGAACTTCTTCTCGGAGGCCAGATGAAGATTGATGAGATTCTGCAGGAATGGGAAGAAAAACAGAAAGTTCATGCGGATGCCATTGAGGAACAGAAAAAGAAAGACGAAGAGCGAATCCGTAAAGAGCGTGAAGCTGCCGAGAAAAGAAGAGAGGCAGAACGTCTTGAGATAGAACGCAAGGCAGCAGAAGCAGAGGCTGCAAGAAAAGCAGCAGAGGAAGAGGCTGCAAGAAAGGCGGCGGAAGAAGAGGCTGCGAGAAAGGCGGCAGAGGAAGAAGCTGCAAGAAAAGCAGCAGAAGAAGCGGAGCGAAAAGCAGAACTGGAAGCAATCGTTCAGATGGCAGAAAAAGACAGAGATCCGGGTCTTGAAGGTAAGACACAGAGACTTCCGGATGATATTCTCGAACTTGTAGAGCAGCTCGAAAGCAGAGTTGCAGGCGCAGAGGCTGCGAAAGAGATGGAAGCAGAACTGACGGAAGAAGATGAGATGGAAGAAGAGATCTTCGGAGGTGCAGAAGACGATTTTATCGGTGGAGAAGAGACAGAACTTCCAGAGATTGATGAAGAATATTTACAGGCAGAGTTTGAGAATGAAGCTGCATATGATGATATGGAATATGCAGAGGAAGACGACTTTGACGAGGAAGAATACGAAGAAATAGAAGCCGAGGAAGACTTCGAAGAAGAAGATTTCGAAGAGTACGACGAGGAAGACGACTTTGACGAGGAAGAATATGAAGAAGTAGAAGACGGTGACGATTTCGAAGAGTATGAAGAAGTAGAAGACGGCGAGGATTTCGAAGAGTATGAAGAAGTAGAAGACGGCGAGGATTTCGAAGAGTATGAGGACGAGGACGACCTCGAGGATGCGTACGAAGAGGATTTTGCCGAAGAAGAATATGAGGACGATTTCGACGACTTCTCAGAAGACGATTTTGATGAATTCGATGAAGCTGAGGATGAAGATGATTTTGAAGCGGATTTTGAGGAAGAGGACTTCTCAGAAGACGATTTTGAGGAGGATGAAGAAGATTTCGATCTTGACAGCTTTTTTGCCGAGGAAGAACCGGTGAAAGCAGCGGACTTTGAAATTGAGGAACCGTCAGAAGCAGAGATTCAGAAGCGTATTAAGAAGTCCAAGGGAAGCGGTGTTCCGTTTGATACCGGATTCGTTGTTACCGGACGCTATGATTTAAGTGCTACCAGTGAAATTGGATTAAAGGCAGGACTTACAGAGGAGCAGAAAAAGTTATTTTCATACTTTGTACCGGTTCGTGGAATGAGTGAGCAGATCGTAGAAGTTCTTGATAATGATCGAAGAGCTCAAAGAGAAGGCACATCAAAGACAGGAAACCTGCTCGTAATCGGAAGAAAGGGTTCCGGTAAGACGGTTCTTGCAGTAGATATTGTAAAAGCGATTCAGAAGCAGAGAAACTTAAAGCAAGGTAAGGTTGCAATTGTAACCGGAGAATCTTTGAATAAGAAAGAGCTCTCTAATATCATTCAAAAGCTGCGCGGCGGAGCGATCATTATCGAGAAAGCAGGAAAGCTGAATGCAAGAACGGTAAAAGAGTTAAGCTATCTGATGGAAAAGAAGACCGGAGAGATGCTCTTTGTTCTGGAAGATCAGAGAAAGCCGCTTGAGAGAATATTGACCGCAAATCCTGACTTCAAGAGAAAATTCACATCCAAGCTTGAGCTTCCGGTATTTATCAATGATGAACTGGTGACATTTGGTCAGACCTATGCAAAAGAGAATGGATATAAGCTGGATGAGATGGGTATTCTTGCATTGTACAGCAGAATTGATGTAATGCAGAGAGAAGATCACGCAGTGACTGTTGCAGAAGTAAAGGAAATCATGGATGAGGCGATTGCTCATTCACAGAAGGCAAATGTAAAACATCTTGCGAGAAGAGTATTCGGAAAGAGTACAGATGATTCTGACAGAGTAATTCTGAAAGAAGAAGATTTTAAGATTTAATTTCAAATGGACATTCTTATAAAATGTGTCGGTTATCGTAGAAAACCGACACTTTTTTCACTAATTTCAGTGAAAGGATTGGTCAGATTGTACAGGTATGCTTGAATTTTAGTTTGTCCTAAAGTATAATATTACTATAATTGCTTCGGAATGTGAGGGATGAATCTATGGCAGCTAAGAAAAAGAAACCATATGAGATTGGAGAACTTGATCAGTATTTATTTGGGCAGGGAAACCATTATGAAATATATAAAAAATTAGGTTCTCACCGTGTGAAGAATGGGAAACAGGAAGGGGTATACTTTGCAGTATGGGCGCCGCATGCAGAATCTGTTTCCGTAGTCGGAGAGTTTAATGACTGGGATGTAGAGGCAAATCCTATGGTGAGAGAGGAGCCTTTGGGAATTTATACGTGCTTTGTGCCGAAGGTAAAAGAGGGGACGCTGTACAAATATTGTATTGAAACATATCAGCATGAATATATTTTTAAGGCAGATCCTTTTGCGAATTATGCAGAGCTTCGTCCGGGAACTGCATCCAAGGTTGTGGATATCAGTCATTTGAAGTGGACGGATGATAAGTGGATGGAAGCAAGAAAGACATGGAAGAATGAAGAAGAACCTATGTCAATCTATGAGGTACATATCGGCTCATGGAAGCGTCATCCGGGACGAGAGGATGAAGGCTTCTACAGCTATCGTGAATTCGGTAAGGAGATTGCGGCATATGTCAAGGATATGGGCTATACACATATTGAGTTGATCGGTGTTGCAGAGCATCCGTTTGACGGTTCATGGGGATATCAGGTGACCGGATATTATGCTCCGACATCCAGATACGGAACGCCGGAGGACTTTGCGTGGATGATCAATTATCTTCACCAGAATAAGATCGGTGTAATCCTTGACTGGGTACCGGCTCATTTTCCAAGAGATGCACATGGACTTGCTGACTTTGACGGAACGCCGACATTCGAATATGCAGATCCAAAGAAGGGTGAGCATCCGGACTGGGGAACAAAGATTTTTGACTATGGAAAGAATGAGGTTCGCAATTTCCTCATTTCCAATGCATTATTCTGGGTAGAATACTTTCATATTGACGGTCTGCGTGTGGATGCTGTGGCATCGATGCTCTATCTTGACTACGGAAAGCAGGATGGACAGTGGATTGCTAATAAATATGGTGAAAATAAGAATCTGGAAGCGATTGACTTCTTCAAGCATCTGAATTCTGTTGTTCTCGGCAGAAATCCGGGAGCGCTTATGATTGCAGAAGAATCTACTGCGTGGCCAATGGTGACCGGTCCGGTAGAGGATGATGGACTGGGCTTCAGTTTGAAGTGGAACATGGGTTGGATGCATGATTTTACAGAGTATATGAAGTTGGATCCTTATTTCAGGAAAGATAACCATAATCTGATGACATTTGCAATGAGTTATGCTTACAGCGAGAATTATATTTTAGTTCTTTCTCATGATGAGGTTGTACACTTGAAATGTTCGATGCTTAATAAGATGCCGGGACTTGGCTTTGATAAGTATGCGAACTTGAAAGTCGGATATGCATTTATGATGGGACATGCCGGTAAGAAACTGCTCTTTATGGGACAGGAATTTGCGCAGCTTCGCGAGTGGAGTGAGGAACGGGAACTTGACTGGTATCTGCTGGCAGAGAGAGAGCATCAGGCAATTCAAAACTGGGTGAGAGATTTATTGCATCTGTATAAGAAGAATAAGGCAATGTACGAACTGGATCATTCGTGGGAAGGCTTTGAATGGATCAATGCAGATGACGCTTACAGAAGTATTTTCAGCTTCGTGAGACATTCGAAGGATAATAAGAAGAATCTGTTGTTCGTATGCAATTTCACTCCGATGGAAAGAGAAGATTATCGAGTTGGAGTTCCGAAAAGAAAACAGTACAAGCTTGTTCTAAATAGTGATGAAGAAAAATACGGCGGAACAGGAGAAGAAAGACCGCTTGTATATAAGGCGGAGAAGAAGGAGTGCGACGGAAGGCCATATTCTTTTGCTTACAGTCTGAAACCATATGGAGTAGCTATATTTGAATTTTAAATAATTTTTGTGTTAATGAAGTGTGCCTTCTGTTTGTTTGGAAAGGGATAGAACGATTCCGTGAAAACAAACAGAAGGTTTTTGTATGGGAGGGCCCAATGGAAAATTCATATGTACTTCAATTGTCAGATTCAAAATTTAAAGATTTGATGTTGTGCTTTTGTGGTTATGCACAGTGCAGTTCAAGGCATTATTTCGGACCGGCGGCGAGACCGAACTATTTGATTCACTACATTTTGTCCGGAAAAGGCGTATATCAGGTGGGAGAGAAACGCTATGAACTGCAGGCTGGTCAGGGGTTTTTGATTGAACCGGAGGTGCTGACATTTTATCAGGCAGATAAGGATGATCCATGGACATATTGCTGGATTGGCTTTGGCGGAACGCGGGCAGAGGAATATGTCAGAGATATTGGATTGAACAGCAATCACCTGATCTTTCAGTCAGAAAACGGAAAAGAGCTGAAAAAAATCATATTGAATATGATGAAATTAAAGGAAATGAACATAAGTAATCAGTATCGTCTGCAAAGCCTGCTGTATGATTTTTTTGCAGTGCTTACACAGGATGCGGTTGTGGACGGAAGTGAAGAGGAATCAAAAGAAAGTATTTATATCAGCCATGCAATACAATATATCAGAAATCATTATGCAGATGATCTGAAGGTTGTGGATATTGCGAATTACGTTTGTATAGACAGAAGTTATCTGTATAAATTATTCGAGAAAACTTTACAGATGTCACCAAGAGATTTTCTGATACGTTTTCGGATTTCCAGAGGAAAGGAACTGCTGACAATTACAGAACGTTCGGTTGAAGAAATTGCGGCTGCCTGCGGATATAAGGATTTTCGCGCGTTTTCCAAAGTGTTTAAGAAATTGATCGGCATGTCTCCGTCCAAGTACAGGACAGAACATCGGGAAGAAGTACGGAAACGTCTGTATGCGGGGGAACAAAATCTGGATGAATTAATGAAAGACGAAAATTTGCTGCACTTAAAGCAGAAATAAATGTGGAATATATGTAAAAAGGAAACATTTAGACACATTGCGGAAACAAAAGAAACTAACGGGACAGGCGGACAATGCTTATAATAAACTGTAGAAAGAAGAAATGTGCACAGACCTCTTCAAGATCTAGGAGGATGAAAATTTATGAGTACGATGTTTGAAAAAGGCGATGTAATGCAGTATAAGAAAGTGTCTGCCCGTGAAAAATATTGCTTTGGAATCGGAGCAATTGGAAAAGATGCAATATGCAACATGGTTGGTGTATTTTTGATGGTATATTTTACAGATACGTTGTATCTTGCACCTGCATTTGTAGGTGTACTGTTTTTTGTGGCGCGTATCTGGGATGCTGTAAATGATCCGATGATGGGAATGATCGTGGATAATACCCATACAAAATATGGAAAGTTCCGTATCTGGCTGGTCATTGGAACAGTTGTAAATGCAGTTGTATTTGTTTTGTTATTCTGCAGCTTTCATCTGCATGGAACGGCGCTTTATACCTATGTTTCTGTGATGTACATTCTGTATGGAATGACTTATACGATCATGGATGTTCCTTATTGGTCATGGCTTCCGAATCTGACAAATGACCCTCATGAGCGCGAAAAGGTGTCTGTAATTCCACGATTTTTTGCGAGTCTTGCAGGATTCTGTGTTGCGACATTTGGTCTTTATGTGATCACAGGATTGAATAAAATGAGTGGCAAAGAACAGTATGCAGAGACAGGATATACTTTATTTGCAGTTATCATTGCGGTGGTGTTCCTGATCACTATTGGAATCACGGTTTTTAATGTAAAAGAGGAATCTACAGTTGGAGCGAAAAGTCGGAAGACAAGCTTGAAAGAAGCCTTTCAGGTGATTATCCAAAATGACCAGCTTCTGGCGTTCATTGGTCTGCTTCTTGCTTTTAATTTATGTACACAGATTGCGAAAGGATTTGCAGTTTACTATTTCAAGAGCGTATGCGGAAACGAGTTTTTGTATTCTATCTTCGGAATGGCAATTATTGCAGAGATGATTGGGTTGGTCTGTTTCCCGAAAATTGCGAAAAAGATCAGCAGAGAAAAAGTATATACAGTGGCATGTCTGCTTCCGGTTATTGGATTCGTGCTGCTTGGTATTCTGGGTTATATAGCACCGCAGAATGCAGTGGGTGTTGTTGTCAGCTGTGCATTCATTTTTTTTGGATCAGGACTTTCTCTGGGAGTTACAACCTGCTGTATCGCAGATGTTATTGATTACGGTGAGGTAAAATTCGGCGTGAGAAATGAAAGTGTGACTTGCTCTGCACAGACATTTTTAATGAAAGCGGCAATGGCAGCGGCAGGAGGACTTACAGGTATTGGGCTTCAGCTTGTAGGATATCAGGCGAAATTAGAAGTACAGTCAGCAGGTACAATTTTAGGAATCCGTGTGTTGATGCTGGTAATTCCGATCATTCTTGCTTTTGTCAGTCTTGCGATCTATAAGAAACATTATAAGTTGAAAGAAGATGCAATGCAGGAAATCGTAAAGAAATTAAATGAGCTTCACGCAGTAGAGTAGGATGCAGGAGGGGACAACTATGAGCATTGTTTTTCATGAAAAAAGTAAAGTTTTTCATTTATATAATGATGCCATCAGCTATATTATGATGGTAATGGAGAACGGACATCTGGGGCAGTTATATTGTGGAAAGAGGATTCATGACCGGGAAGATTTTTCTTATCTTTTGGAAAAAGCGCCCCGTCCGATGTCTTCCTATGTATATGAAAATGAAAGATTATTTTCGTTGGAGCATATTCGTCAGGAATTTCCGGTATATGGAACAACAGACTATCGCCACCCGGCAGTGGAAGTCCGGCAGAATAATGGAAGCAGAATTTCAGAATTTCACTATCAGGGTTATCATGTGTTTGCAGGGAAACCGGAATTAGAGGGGCTTCCGGCAACTTATACAGAGGAAGCTTCAGAAGCTGAGACGCTGGTGGTTGACGTAAAGGATGCATTGACCGGGGTGAAAGCAGAGCTGTCTTATACTATCTTCAGGGAGGGCGGTATCCTGGCAAGGAATGTACGTTTCCTGAATGAAGGAGAGGAAAGTGTTCATCTGACGCAGGCAATGAGTCTTTGTCTGGATCTTCCGGATCCTGATTATGAATGGCTGCAGTTGTCCGGCAGTTGGGCAAGAGAGCGTCATGTGAAGAAACGCGCCCTTACGCAGGGGATCACAGCCATTGACAGTATGCGCGGTAATTCTTCCCATGAGCAGAATCCATTTATTGTTCTGAAACGTCCGTCTGCGGATGAACGTCAGGGAGAGGCGTTTGGAATTTCACTTGTATATAGTGGTAATTTTCTCATGCAGGCAGAGGTGGACGCTCATAATACGCTGCGCTTGCTGGCAGGAATCAATCCGTCTGGATTTGATTGGAAACTGGAGCCGGGAGAACGTTTTCAGACACCGGAAGCGGTGCTGGTATATTCTGACCGGGGATTGAACGCAATGAGCCAGACTTTCCATAAATTGTATCAGAAGCGGCTAGCAAGAGGATACTGGAGAGACAGGGAGAGGCCGATCCTGAATAACAACTGGGAAGCAACGTATTTCGATTTTACAGAGGATAAGCTTGTAAATATTGCGAAGAAAGCGAAGGAGTGCGGCGTAGAGCTGTTCGTATTGGATGACGGATGGTTCGGAGAACGCAGCAATGACCGGGCGGGTCTTGGAGATTGGATCGCAAATCCAGAGCGGCTGCCAAATGGAATTACCGGACTTGCAGACAGAATCGAACAGCTTGGGATGAAGTTTGGGCTTTGGGTGGAACTGGAAATGGTAAATAAGGATTCGAACCTTTACCGGGAGCATCCTGATTGGATCATTGCCGCGCCGGGACGTAATCCCTCCCACGGAAGATATCAATATGTGCTTGACTTCTCCAGAAAAGAAGTGGTAGATTACATTTACCAGATGATCGCCAGGATTTTGGAGGAAGCGAAAGTATCCTATATTAAGTGGGACATGAACCGTAGCATTACAGAATGTTATTCAGCGGCGCTTCCGGCAGACCGCCAGGGAGAGGTATTTCATAGATATATCCTTGGTGTATACAATCTTTATGAGAGATTGATCCGCCGTTTTCCGAAGATCTTATTTGAGTCTTGTGCAAGCGGCGGTGGGCGTTTCGATCCGGGAATGCTTTACTATGCGCCGCAGGGCTGGACAAGTGATGATTCCGATGCTGTTGAGCGTCTGAAGATTCAGTATGGAACGTCAATGTGCTATCCGATCAGCAGTATTGGCGCACATGTGTCTGTGATACCCAATCATCAGGTATTTCGTAACACTCCGCTGCACACGAGAGCGAATGTAGCATATTTCGGCGCGTTTGGTTATGAACTGGATCTGAATAAACTGTCGGAAGAAGAGCTTGTACAGGTGAAAGAGCAGATACAGTTTATGAAGAAATATCGTCATATCCTGCAGTATGGAATGTTCTATCGGCTGAAAAGTCCGTTTGAGGGAAATGAAGTCGTATGGATGGTGGTAAGCGAAGACAAAAAGACAGCGATTGTAGGGTGGTACCGTATTTTGAATGTTGTAAATGATGCATATACGCGGGTATGTCTGGAAGGCTTAGATCCAGATGTGCAGTATTGTAATTCTCTGACAGGAAAAGTGCATTATGGAGATGAATTGATGAATCTGGGATTAATCACATCAGATGCAACGGCGGGAGAGACAGAAAGCGGTATGAAACCATGTACAGATTTTGAATCACGGATCTATGTACTGGAAGCGGTAGAGGAAGAGGAAGCGATTTGATCATGGAGGCAATAGTGAAAGGAAAACGAAAAATGTCAGATTGGGTTCGTGCAGATTGCATCGGAAAGATGCTGCTTGGGATCCTGTTGATCGGAATGTGTGTAGCAGCATATCGGATCAGTCTGTTTGGTGTGGATGCATTCAGTTGTATGAATTTGGGAATCAGCGGATTTCTGGGGATTAGCTTTGGAACATGGCAATTGATCATGAATGCCGCAGTTCTGATCGTTGTATTTTTTACAGTGCGGGAAAATATCGGACTCGGCACAATTGTAAATATGGTTTGTGTGGGGTATATTGCAGATCTGCTCTGCTGGATCGTACTTGAAGTGCTGGGACTTAAGGCAGGACTTTTCCTGAGAATTGTATTTATGCTCATCGGAACGTTGTTTGCTTCTTTTGGATGTGCGTTATATATGGAAGCTCATCTTGGAATTGCGCCTTATGACAGTGTGGCATTTGTTGTTACTAAAGTGACGAAAGAAAGGATTTCTTTTCGCTTAGCAAGAGTAATGTCGGATGTGACGGTTGTATGTATTGGAGTGATTTTCTGTCTGGCAGCCCATAATCCGGTGGGAGAGATCCTTGGACTTGGAACGATTGTAAACGCATTTTGTAATGGTCCGCTCATCCAGTTCTTCCGGGGGAAGATTACAAAAAGATAGTGAGATATTATTAAGATATTAGAGAAAAAATGCCATTGGGGAATTTCCCCAGTGGCATTTTTGGAATATCAATATTTGATTATTCGTTTTCTTCTGTGGCGCTATCGTCAGGCTCATTGTCTGAACTATCGCCAGATGTGCTATCTGAAGATGTATCGTCAGAACCATTATCAGAAGTATCGTTATCAGAAGTGTTATCCTGAATGGTAATATCTTCTGTGTCGGAAGCATCGGTACCAGATGCTTCGGTGCTGTCCTTGGAGTCTGCATCATCACCGCCGAACAGTCCCTTAAAGAAGTTGACGATTTTATCCCACAAGCCTTCTGTATCGGCATTTTCCACTTTATCTTTAATATCGTCCAGTGTGCTGTCTGTTACAATGTCACTTCCGAGAATATCATCTTTTGTATCGTTGATGATACCGCCATCACCTTTGTCGCCTCCGAAAAAGCCTTTGATAGAGCTCCAGATTTTAGCGAAAAAGCCTTCGGATTTTCCTTCCAGATTCTCTAAAGTGTCTTTCAGAGCTTTGACATCATAATCATACTGGGAAATTTTCTCCATAAGCGCTACGATTTTGTCAAGCTGTTCCTGTGTCAGCGTAATGTTAAGCTTGTCGGCGTTGTCTTCTACGACGTCCTGAATCTCGCCTTCGTCAGTGATTCCGTCTTCGATCACTTCCTGCTTGATATTGTTCATTAAATCAGTAGCTTCTTCCTGACCGATAGCATCTGCCAGTTCTCCGGTAGTTACAAGCTCCTCGGTGGCAGCTTCTTTTTGTCCTTCATCAAGGGTCTCGCCGCTGGCTGTCTCGTAAGCCATCATAATGCCGGTAAGCGCTCCGGTTCCGGACACTTCGATTGGAGAAGCGGCAACAACGTTACAGTTCTCTACGCCGGATGTTGTCAGTGTACTTGCGATCATAGAGCTGGTCACAAAAGTAAGGTTTGCGGTTTTTACCTGAATACCACCGCTTTCTGTAGGCTCTACGTAGGAACAACTGTAAGTTCTTGTTCCGATCTGGGATTCAGAAGCAATCCCTTCCATATATTTACGTTCATCAGCGTTAGTGACTTCAATGGTCTCTACCTTGTCAGCGCTTGTTCCGAAGTAATCATACATTTCGTTTTTCTGTTCATCGGAAAGGTTGGCTCCCAGAGTTACGACTTTGGAGCTGTCTGCTTTTGCAACCATCGGCAGACAGGAAGCGAACAGAGAGAGAGTTACAACAAATGGGATGATTTTATTAAATTTTTTCATAATTAATCGGTGTTTTCACCATTCCTCCTTTATCTTGTATACTATCCTAATATACCATATACCGGCTTATTTGCAAATGAAATATACCTTAACAATTCCTAAAGATTTTATGGAGACGCGTCTCCAATACATCTGTGTCGATCAGACCGGAGAAGCCGGCAAGAAGCTGTCCGTTATGGAAAAACAGAAAAGCCGGTACGATGTCGATTCCGTAAGATTGCGCAAGTATTTCTGATTCATCAATTTCAACCTCACAAAATTTATACTGTGCCTGAAAACGTGTGGCAAGTTCTTCTGCACAAGGGCGCATCATCGCACATTTACTGCACCAGCGAGCATAAAACATGACGGCTGTAGGCTGAGATGCTTCCAGGACTTCTGTTTTAAAATTCTTTTCAGTCAGATGCAGCATAAGTTAGTGCCTCCTTTGCTTTGTCCGGCAGTTTGCATCAGCATTCAGGATTGAGCAGACTTCTCTCATGGATTTGCAGGTGCATGAAAGAAAGCGGAACAATCGTCTGTTGCGATAAAATAGTAGATAGAGCTGTTTTTTTGGATACTTCTTTTTCTGATTTCGCATATGCAGTCTCCGGAACAAAAGTTTCCCTATATTATATGCAGGAGAGGGGCGGCTATTTCCTTCCGGCAATCAGTTTACAGATCGGATGATTCATAGAAGAAAATTTTTCCTCATATTCGGTCATGATATTACCGCTGTTCATGGTAGCATCGTTGTGAAGATCATATGTACAGGCGGTCATATTCCAGATGTCAGAAGCCTCCAGTTCTTCTACGGAGAAATCAAAAAGTGCCCGGTTATCGGTTTTGAATTCAACCTGTCCGTCCGGAATCAGAATTTGATCGTAGCGTTTGAAGTATTCAGCAGAAGTAAGTCTTCTTCTGGCGTGTCTTGCCTTTGGCCACGGATCGGAAAAGTTCAGGTAGATTCTGGAAATTTCATTTTTGTCAAATACTTCCGGCAAGGTGGCAGCGTCCATACAGATAAACCGTAAATTCGGCACTTCTTCTTCCAGTTTTTCTACGGCGCGCAGAAGGACGCTGGAATAGCGCTCAATGCCGATATAGTTAATGTCGGGATTGAGTCTGGCAAGTGCAAGGATGAACTGTCCCTTTCCCATACCTACTTCTATGTGGATAGGATTACTGTTATGAAAAATTGCCTCTTTCCAGTTTCCTTTATAGTCTGTTTCAGTCTTAATGACCATGTCAGATCCGGCAAGAACACTGTCTGCACGGGGGATATTTCTTAATCTCATAATTGATACCTTTCTTTCGCTTGTTTTTCGTGTCTTTGCACGGGTTAAGGCTATAAGTTTTGTGCCTTTTCTAGTTTAACTTCCGGATAATAAAAAGTCAAATTTAAAAATAGTGTCCAGTATGTGTAAAAAATGTATAAAAATTATAAAGAAATGATATAAATTTATACAGTTTTACCATGGAATTTTTCGGGGATAGGTGTATGATATAAAAAAATGGATTTTTTTGTTAAAAAAACGACAAGCGGAGGTGGTAGAAGATATGGATTCTGTAATTGAACAACTGGCAGAAATCGAAACTACAGCAGAAGCAATTGTTGATCATGCTGAAGAAGAAAAGCACAAAATTGAGAAGCGTATACAGGCAGAGAGAGATCAGTTTGATGAAGAACTGGAGGCTGAGACTCAGAAGAAGCTTGCAGCCATTAAAAAAGAAGCAGATGAGAGAATGGAACAGGTAATGGCAGAACAAAGAGAAAAGAACAGTTTTATGCTGGAACATCTGCAAAAAGAATATGATGGAAATCACGAGCTATATGCGAAGGAGATCGTAAGACGTATTGTAGAGGTGTAAAGACATGGGAAATGTTATGACTTACAGTGGGATCGTCACAAAGGTTCGCGCGATGCAGGCGAAGCTTTTGACAGATCAGGATTATAAAAATATCGCAGCTCTTCCCAATGTGCCTCAGGCTATTGAATATTTAAAAGGGAAACCGGCCTATGCAGAATATATGAACCGGCTGGATCCGTCTCTTTATCACCGAAGCCATGTGGAGAAAGTACTGTATCAATCACTATACGATGATTGGGCAAAAATGTTCCGGTTTGCGGGCATGGAACAGAAGAAATTCCTGAAAATCTATTGGAAACGCTATGAGGTGGATCTCATTAATTACTGCCTGAGAATCGTGTTTAATCACTATGACAGGCCATTTGACCTTGATTATAAAAAGGAATTTTTTGACAGGTATTCGCAGTTGTCCATTGATAAGCTGATCACATCCACAACGGTGGAGGAGCTGGTGGATAATTTGAAGGATACAGAGTATTATGAACCGCTTAATAAGTTGAAGGAATCGGGGAATGCATCCCTGTTTGATTATGATCTGGCGTTGGATCTGTATTATTTTCAGGCGCTGTGGAGCAAACAGAGGAGAAATCTGAAGAAGCAGGAGCTGGAGATCTTTAAACGTGATTATGGAACGAAGATTGATCTTCTGAATATTCAGTGGATTTACCGGGCGAAGAAGTATTATCATCTTCTTCCGCCGGATATCTATTCTCTGACGATACCGGTTCATTATCGACTGAATATTGAAGAGTTCAAAGCGCTTGTGGAAGCGCCCAGTGTGGAACAATTTGAAGCGAAGCTTCGGGAATCTTATTACGAAAAGAGATATCGTTATACCGGTGCCAAGACACTGGAGCAATTTTACAAAGATTGTCTCAGAGATCTGTATCTTAGAGACAGGCGCCGGAATCCGTATTCCATAGCAACGATCAGCACTTATCTGTTTTTAAAAGAAGAAGAGATCTATAAGCTGACAACAGCTCTTGAGTGTATCCGCTATGGTCTGACTTCAAGAGAAACGCTAGGATACTTGGGAGGTATAGGGTAATGATTGTAAAGATGAAATTTTTGAGCATCAGCGGACCGAAGGTTGATATCGACCGTGTCTGCGATAAGTATCTGTCAAAATATGAGATGCAGCTTGAAAATGCGGTGGCAGAGTTAAAGACGACAGATAACTTACAGCCTTTCGTGGAGGTGAATCCGTATCGGGAGCCTCTCGCCAAGGCAGAGCAGTTCGCAGCTCTTATTAAGAATGAGAAGGTTCATGCGGATTCCGTAATGACGGAAACTGAGATGATGGACATGATTCGAGAGATCAATCATGAATATTTGAACCTGCAGGACAAGAAGGAGCTTCTTAAGAAAAAAGAAGAAGACTTAAAGAATCGACTCAATGTGTTGGAACCATTTTGTCCGTTAGAGGTAGATTTGAACAAAGTAACACATTATCGTTACATGAAAGTACGTTTTGGGCGGGTTGCAGTAGATTATTACCGCCGATTAGAAAAATACCTGTTTGAAGACTTGAATGCGGTCTTTATTGAAGGTATAAGAAATGAAAATTATGTATATGGAAGCTATTTTGTTTCTAATGCGGAAGCAAGTAAAGTAGATTCTGTATTTAACTCGCTTCATTTTGAGAGAATCAATCTCCCGACGGAGGCGGTCGGAACTCCGGCACAGGCTTGTGAGGATCTGAAAAATCAGATGGAAAGTACACACAAAGAGATTGAAGGTCTGGAACAAGAAGTGGACCAGCTTATGAATCGCTACGCAGCGAAAATCTTAGGCGCACAGAAGCGGCTGGAAGAGCTTTCTAATATTTTTGACGTAAGAAAGATGGCGGCAAGAATTGAGGAAGCTGATACCAGAGAAGACTACTATATTTTGTGCGGATGGATGGGCGAAGATGATGTGAAGAAGTTCCTCGAAGAGACGAAGAACGATGACCGCATCTTTATTGTCGTTGAGGAAGACAGGGAGAAATATTTCGGTGATCCCCCGACCAAGCTCAAAAATCCGAAGTTTTTCAAACCATTTGAAATGTTTATCAGAATGTATGGACTTCCTTCGGCGAATGAGATGGACCCGACCATTTTTGTGGCGCTTACTTATACCTTTATCTTCGGCGCCATGTTTGGCGATGTAGGGCAGGGATTCTGTCTGTTTGTGATCGGCGGAATTCTGTATCTGACGAAGAAAATGAACCTTGCAGGAATCATATCTGTGGCTGGACTTTTTTCTATGTTTTTCGGATTTATGTTCGGAAGTATATTCGGATTTGAAGATATCGTAGAGCCTATCTGGCTGCGGCCTGCGGAAGCTATGACAAATCTTCCGTTTATCGGTCAGCTTAACACAGTATTCATTGTGGCGGTTGCTTTTGGTATGGGACTGAATATTCTCGTGATGATCTTCCAGATCATCAATTCCATAAAGTCCGGGGACAAAGAAGAATTATGGTTCTCGCACAACGGAGTTGCCGGACTTGTGTTTTATGGATTCTTAGTGGTAACAATTGTACTGTATATGACAGGGCATAAAGTGCCGGGCAATATTATGATGGCGCTGTTCCTTGGAATTCCAATCCTGATGTTTGTGTTTAAAGAGCCTCTTGGCAATCTTGTAAAGCACAATCATAAAAAGATTGAAGGCGGAAAAGGAATGTTCTTTGTGCAGGGATTCTTTGAATTGTTCGAGACACTGCTCAGTTATTTCTCAAACACACTGTCCTATGTACGTATCGGTGCATTTGCAGTGAGTCATGCTGCCATGATGGAAGTGGTGCTTATGTTATCGGGAGCGGAAACCGGAAGCCCGAACTGGTTAGGCGTTATCGGAGGAAATATTTTCGTATGTCTGCTGGAAGGACTGGTTGTCGGAATTCAGGTATTGAGACTTGAATATTATGAGATGTTCAGCCGGTTCTATAAGGGAAGCGGAAGAGAATTCAAACCATTTAACGAACATAGAAAAATACAATAATATTGCATAGATTAAGGAGGATATAAAATCATGACATTAGCAGTAAAATTATTACTTATCGGAGCCCTTGTACTTGGCATTGTGATTCCATTCGGTTATTTTCTTCTTGGAGAGAAAACAAAGAAGCGTTACAAAAGAGCGATCGGAGCAAATGCGTTCTTTTATTTCAGTGCATTTGTGATTGCCGGTATTATGATGTTTAGTGGAGATCCGGTTCATGCAGCAGAGGCAGCAGGAACAGCAGCATCTAACGCAACCGGATTTGGTTACCTTGCCGCAGCACTCTCAACCGGTTTATCTTGTGTGGGCGGTGGTATTGCCGTAGCAAGTGCCGCATCAGCAGCGCTTGGTGCAATCAGTGAGGATTCCAGTGCACTTGGTAAATCACTGATCTTCGTAGGTCTTGCAGAAGGTGTATGTCTGTACGGACTGATCATCTCCTTCATGATCTTAGGTAAATTGTAAGATGAAGATGTATCTGATCAGTGATAATGTGGATACGCTGACAGGAATGCGGCTGGCAGGTGTGGACGGTATTGTAGTGCATGAAAGAGGAGCACTTCGTACTGCCATCGAAACTGCCATGGACGATAAAGAGGTAGGGGTGATCCTGCTCACAGAGAAGTTCGGGCGGGAGTTCCCGGATCTGATCAATGAGATTCGTATGGAACGTACCATGCCGCTATTGATTGAGATTCCTGACAGACACGGAACCGGACGTAGAAAAGACTTTATCACATCCTATGTAAATGAGGCAATTGGTTTGAAACTGTAGAGAAGAGGTGACATTTTTGACCTTAGAAGAGAAGATCTTACATTTGCGCGTAGCAGCTATGGAAGAAGCAAGGGCAGAGGAAAATGCCATTATGAAACGCCATGAGGATGCACTGCGCGGAGTGTTTGAACAACATAAATTAGAAAGAAAGCATCAGTCTGAGCTTCGTATCAAGTCTGAGACTGTAAGTACCCGCCAGCAGCTGAATATGGCAGTGTCCAAAGCGCAGCTTGAAATGAAGCGGGAAGCAGGGAAGAAGCATAAGCTTTTGAAAAAAGCTCTGTTTGCAGAAGTGGAAGAAGAGCTTCAGAATTTTATGAAAACAGAAGAATATCTTGAACTTCTTGAAAAATATATTGAGAAGGCTGCAAGATTTGCGGACGGGGAAGAGATGACGATTTATATTAATCAGACGGACGCAGATAAAAAAGAGTATCTGGAAAAGGATACAGGTATGAAGCTTACAATCAGCACAGAAGATTTTGTCGGTGGTATCCGGGCAGTGATCCATGAGAAGAATATACTGATCGATCACGCCTATAAGGGTGCGCTGGAAAATGAGTACCATAATTTCTTGTTCAAGGGAGGTGCGGGAATTGGATAGTGTAAAGACAGGAAAGATCTACGGCATCAATGGTCCCGTTATCTATTTAAAAGGAAAATATGAGTTTAAAATGTCAGAAATGGTATATGTCGGGAAGGAACGTCTGGTTGGAGAAGTTATTTCTCTCGATAAAGATCTGACAACGATTCAGGTGTATGAAGAGACATCAGGACTTCGTCCGGGCGAGGAAGTGGTATCTTCCGGTGATGCAGTGTCAGTCACGCTGGCTCCCGGAATTCTTGACAACATTTTTGACGGTATTGAAAGACCGCTGGAGCGGATCGCAGATACCGGCGGTTCTTTTATCACCCGTGGCGCTAACGTAGATTTTCTGGACCGCACCAGATTGTGGGATACTCATATCACCGTTGCAGTCGGTGATACAGTTCACGGAGGAACGATCATTGCAGAAGTACCGGAGACTCGCGCGATCGTACACAAATGTATGGTGCCTCCAAACGTAGATGGTGTAGTCGTATCCGTTGTGGAAGATGGACAATATACAATTGATGACGTGCTTGTGACAATCGAATTGACAGATGGTGGAAAGAAAGAGCTGACGATGACGCAGAAATGGCCGATCCGTGTGCCAAGACCGGTGCATAAGAGATATCCGGCAAGTGTGCCTTTGATTACAGGTCAGCGTATTCTGGATACAATGTTCCCAATCGCAAAGGGAGGAACAGCAGCAATTCCGGGTGGTTTCGGAACAGGTAAGACGATGACGCAGCATCAGATCGCAAAATGGTCCGATGCGGATATTATCATTTATATCGGCTGCGGAGAGCGTGGAAATGAGATGACACAGGTTCTGGAAGAATTTTCAGAGTTGATCGACCCAAAGAGCGGCAATCCTCTGATGGACCGTACGACATTGATCGCCAATACATCCAATATGCCGGTGGCAGCCCGTGAAGCTTCTATTTATACAGGGCTTACATTGGCGGAGTATTACCGGGACATGGGCTATGATGTGGCGATTATGGCAGACTCTACTTCCCGTTGGGCAGAGGCTCTGCGTGAGCTGTCAGGACGTCTGGAAGAGATGCCGGCAGAAGAAGGATTCCCGGCGTATCTGGCATCCAGACTGTCTGCGTTCTATGAGCGCGCGGGAATGATGCAGACGCTGAACGGGGCAACCGGTTCGGTGTCCATTATCGGAGCAGTATCTCCTCAGGGCGGTGACTTCTCGGAGCCGGTCACACAGAATACGAAACGTTTTGTGCGATGTTTCTGGGGACTTGATAAATCCCTTGCCTATGCAAGACATTTCCCGGCAATTCATTGGCTGTCCAGTTACAGCGAATATTTAAACGACCTGAGCGGATGGTATTTTGAAAATGTATCGCCGAAATTCGTCGATTACAGAAACCGTCTGATGTCACTTCTCAATCAGGAGAGCAGTCTTATGGAAATTGTAAAACTGATCGGCGGAGACGTACTCCCTGATGATCAGAAGCTGATCCTTGAGATTGCCAGAGTCATTCGTCTTGGATTTTTGCAGCAGAACGCATTCCATAAGGATGATACTTGTGTATCAATGGAGAAGCAGTTTAAAATGATGGATGTGATCCTGTATCTGTATAAAACCAGCAGAAAGCTGGTTGCTATGGGAATGCCGATGTCTGTACTGAAGGCAGAGGGAATCTTCGATAAAGTGATCGCGATTAAATATGATGTGCCAAATGATAATCTGCAGATGTTGGATATGTATAAATTGCAAATCGATGAATTCTATAACAGAGTCATCGAGAAAAACGCGTAAAGGAGGGACTGATTATGGCAATTGAATATCTTGGCTTAAGTAATATTAACGGTCCTCTGGTTGCGCTGGAAGGCGTACAGGATGCGTTTTTTGATGAAATTGTAGAATTTGTTGTAGATGGAAATATCCGCAAGATGGGGCGTATCGTAGAGTTGAATGAAGATAAAGCAATCATTCAGGTGTTTGAAGGAACAGACAACATGTCTCTTGTCAACACGCATACGAAGCTTACCGGACATCCGATGGAAGTGTCCGTGTCACCGGATATGCTGGGACGTACATTTGATGGAATCGGCCGTCCGATCGACCATCTCGGCCCGCTAAATGCAGCGGATAAGCGTGATGTTAATGGACTCCCTTTGAATCCTGTAAAACGTGAATATCCAAGAAACTACATTCGCACAGGTATTTCTGCGATTGATGGTTTGACCACTTTGATTCGTGGTCAGAAGCTTCCGATCTTTTCCGGAAATGGTCTTCCGCATGATCAGCTGGCTGCCCAGATTGTTAAGCAGGCTTCGCTGGGAGATGACGCGGAAGGAGAATTCGCAGTTGTGTTCGGTGCAATGGGTGTAAAGCATGACGTGGCAGAGTTCTTCCAGAAAACATTTGAGGAAAGCGGAGTATCCGATCACGTGTGTATGTTCTTAAATCTGGCAAATGATCCGGTGGTAGAGCGTCTGATCACACCCAAGGTCGCATTGACAGTTGCGGAATATCTTGCGTTTGAATGCAATATGCACATTTTGGTTATTTTGACAGATATGACTTCTTTTGCGGAGGCGATGCGTGAAGTTTCTTCTTCCAGAGGAGAGATTCCGTCAAGAAAAGGATATCCGGGCTACTTGTATAGTGAGCTTGCAACGATTTATGAGCGTGCAGGTATTGTAGAAGATTCAACCGGATCTGTGACACAGCTTCCGATTCTGACGATGCCAAACGATGATATTACACATCCGATCCCGGACCTTACCGGATATATTACAGAGGGGCAGATTGTATTGGACCGTAATCTCCACGGGCAGGCAGTGTATCCGCCGATCAGTATCTTACCATCTCTGTCACGTCTTATGAAAGACGGTATCGGAGCGGGATACACAAGAGAAGATCATCAGGATCTGGCAAACCAGTTGTTCTCTTCTTACGCAAAAGTAGGAGAGGCAAGAAATCTTGCTTCTGTTATCGGTGAGGATGAACTGTCTCTGATCGATAAGAAATATCTGAAATTCGGTGAAGAATTTGAGAAAAGATATATTGGTCAGGGACCAACTGAGAATAGAACGATTCTGGACACATTGAATCTAGGATGGGAGCTTCTGGGACTTCTGCCGAAGGAAGAGTTAGACAGAATTGATACAAAACTGATCGATAAATACTATCAAGGCGAAGCAAACTAGCGGCTGCGAAAGGAGGCAGTGTATGGACCCGCGGGAATTTCCTACAAAAGGTAACCTGATGCTGGCGAAGAATTCACTTGCATTGGCGCATCAGGGCTATGATTTGATGGATAAAAAAAGGAATATTCTTCTGAAAGAGCTGATGACGTTGATCGATGAAGCCAAGGATATACAGGAGAAGATCGACACGACATTTACGAAAGCATACGCATGTCTTCAGAGGGCGAATATCGAACATGGAATCAGTAAAGTTGAAGAACTTGCATTTACAGTTCCGATTGAAGATTCGGTTCGCATTCAGACAAGAAGTATTATGGGAACGGAGATTCCACATGTAAAACATGATGACAAGAAAAATGTGCTGACATATTCCTTTGGAACAACTCACGAATCTATTGATATTGCGCGAGAAGCATTTCGTGAAGTGAAAGAACTGACATTGAAATTGTCAGAAGTGGAAAATGCGGCATACCGTCTTGCTACCAATATTAAGAAGACACAAAAGCGTGCCAATGCCCTTAAAAACATTACGATTCCAATGTATACGAATCTTGTATACACGATTAACAATGCGTTGGAAGAGAAAGAAAGAGAAGAATTTACCAGACTGAAAGTCATCAAGAAAATGAAGGGATAAAAGAGAAGGAACTCAGCATGAAGTTGAGTTCCTTTTTTGTGGTTTATATTATAATTTCTTTGATTTCTCGGCAGCTTTGTTGATGCAGTCGATAACGGCGCCTCTCATGCCACCGCGTTCCAATGCTTCGCAGCCCTCAATGGTTGTGCCGCCGGGAGAAGTTACCATATCTTTTAATTCTCCGGGATGGATTCCCTTTTCCAAAATCATTTTTGCAGTTCCAAGGCAGGTCTGTGCAGCAAGGCGGTAAGAGGTTGCTCTTGGAAGCCCCTGTTTTACACCACCGTCAGCCATAGCTTCAATAAACATAGCTACAAAAGCAGGACCGCCTCCGTTTAAAGCACAGGCAGCATCAATCAAGTGCTCCGGCACCATTTCGATGATTCCGATGGCACTGTAGATGGATTTGGCAATTTCCAGATCTTCCGGAAGAAAATCATTGTCGGAACAGATAGCAAAAGCGCCTTCAAATACCATTGCCGGAGTGTTCGGAAGAAGGCGGAGAATGCGAGGAGTTCCGTCGATCATTGCACGCAGACGTTCTACGGTGACACCTGCAACGATGGACATCATGGATTTTCCATCCAACGCTTTCTTGCACATGGCGAGCGCTTCGGCAGCGTTTTGCGGTTTTACTGCTAACAATATAATGTCACTTTTTGCGCACAGATCTTCATCGTCAGCTGCCAGATGAACACCCCATTCCTCTGCCTTTTTCATCATGGCAGGATTGATATCGTAAACATATGCGTTTCCTTTGTCGAGAACTCCACTTTCCAGAGCGCCGTAAAGGATGGCGCCGCCCATATTTCCACATCCAATGAATCCGATTTTTTTATTTATCATAATTAAATACCTCCTTAGTCTGTTGTCTTGTGAAATTCCCAAGCTTCTTTTAATTTTTCCGGTTGCTCAAGCAATAATTTCGTTCCTTCTGCCATACATCTGGCAGCATAGAGCATGCCTTTCTGACCGATACTCATTCCTGCCTGTTTTGCAGCAGCCCAGTGGTGAAGGGGTGTTCCCTTGCACATAGTGGCTGCACTGATGGTGATAAGAGGAACAGCGTGGCTTACTTCTGCGGCGTCTGTTCCGATGGAGATGGGTACGGGAGCCGGTTCCAGAGGTTCCAGTCCGGTAAAATAGATTCCGTTATTAGGAAGATTGGCTTCTTTGCTTATGTTTGCAGCGAAGCTCAATTCTTCGTCCGTATATTCCGGCGTTGGAATCTCTTTCATTGCCTGATAATAAAGTTCTGCCAGAACACGATTTACCTTCATCTCTTTGCAGCTTCCAAGAAGTTCAATGTCTACGGTGGTTCCGGTCATAAGAGCTGCGCCTTTTGCACAGCTATCTACCCGCTGGCTTACGTCTTCTGTCCGTGAACGTTTGCTGGAGCGGATGAAATAATTGGTTTTGGCAAGGTCAGGTACTACATTGGCGGGTTGTCCATTATCTATGTACGCGTAATGCATACGGACGTCCGTGGGAACGTGTTCCCGAAGATAATTGACGCCGATGTTCATAAGTTCCGCGGCATCAAGGGCGCTGCGTCCATTTTCCGGATTACGGGAGGCGTGAGCGCTGACACCGTGGAATGTATAATTTTTAATATCCTGCGACTGCCAGATATCATTGCTGATTCGGTTTCGGTCAAAGGGATGCCATGTGACTGCCACATCCAGATCTTGAAATACGCCTTGCTTCATCATTACGATCTTGCCGGACATAATCTCTTCTGCCGGACATCCATAGACGCGGATGGTGCCGGATGCGCCAGTTGCTTCCATGTCTGCTTTTAGAGCGCATGCGGCGGCCGCGACACCGGTGCCGAGAAGATTATGTCCGCAGGCATGTCCGAGTTCTGCAAGGGCGTCATATTCTGCCAGAAAACCGAGAACAGGCTTTCCATGTCCCCATTCTGCGGTAAATGCAGTGGAGATGCCTGCGGTTTCTTTGGAAATGTGGAACCCTTGCTGCTCCAGATAATTGCTTAAATATTTTGAGGATAATTCCTCTTTGTAGGCAAGTTCCGGATGTTGGAAGATATAATCGGCGGTCTGTATCAGTTCCAATTCATGATCTGCCAGCCATGAGGAAATGCTAGATTGCTGTTTCATATTGATCCTCCGCGTTAGTTCCCGGGATAGACACCATCAAGAACCTCCAGATATTCCTGGCCAAATGTATCTACATAGTCTTTTAAAGCCCGGTCAATAATCTTTTGTCCGACTTCACCGAGTTTGTCAATCAGTGTTTTTGAAATCGTATATTTCAGATGGGCAGTATGGTAATTAAAATCTTTCATACAGGAAGTGCCCAACTCTTTTTTCTTTGCGGCGAGAAGTTCATTCTCCTCATCGGTTAAAGGATAGCCCCAGTCAAATTCACAGCGTTCGCCGCCCCAACTCAAAGAAGTGGTTGTAGGCGTGCAGACAAAATCAGATCGAAAACCTTGGTAAACGGCGTTGTCAACATTGACACAATAATATTTACCGTATTCTGTAAGGTTATGCTTTTTCCAAGCATCACACCAAGCACATTTTGAAATGTAGGTCTGTAATGTGGGCTGAGTTCTCAACTGTCCGAACTCCATCTGACCGTCATAGTCGGGTTTCCATTCTCCGTAGGCTTGATTTGTCATAGTGTTCAGCTCGTCACCGTGAGCCAGAGCGTTGGCAGCCATGCGTGCCCCTCTTTCATTACCGTATGTAGTCATGCCTTCGAGAATTGCTTCTTTTCCGGCGTCTCCGCACTCCAAAATAGCTTCTTTAGCGAGGAGAGCGAAAAGAATGGCATGATGTTCGATTTTGCAGGAAACGGTATTCTGCATAGTAACACTTCCTTTCGATAACATGAATTATAATTTAAGGAAAGTATACTATAAATTCTGAAAAAAGTATAGAAATCAAAGAAATTGAAAGAATTAAAATTCCTTACTGCGGAGGGAAAAACAGAGCGATATCCGGTGGATAACAGGTAAAGACAAAAAAGCATATGGATAATAAAATCCATAGAGAGAAAACGACTTCTTGTGTAGGAGGGAGAAGTCGTTTTCTCTGAAAGTATTGGCTTATATAAAACACAAAAATAACGCTGAAAACAAAAATAGTAAGATCAGCAATTAAAAAATGTCTTCCGATGATACCCGTGTAGGTATAGAAAAGAATCAGTGTGGCAAACATCGCACAGATGATGCCGAGGAAACGGTGATAGAAAAAAGCTAGTACCGGAGGGCGCTTTTGATACCAGTTTAAAATCGTAATAAGAAGAAAAGGGAAAAATAATAATTTCAAATGTTCCCAGACGGATTCATTGACCGGACAAAACAATGCAAAGATAATGCGTTTCCCGGAAAATTCATATAGAAAATGTGACAGACTTCCCAGTATGATTACCGTTAATATAGATAGCTTGTCCTGTTGGAAAATATCTTTTTGAAATAACTTTTTTGAAGAGAAATACATAATGCCAACCTCCCGTTAGTAAATTGTATGAGAGGAGTAAAAAGAATATGCGTAGATCCGAAAGGTTTTAACGGGAAATCAGAAAAAAGTTGACAAAAACAGTAAAAAAATATAAAAAAACACTTGCTTTTTTACAAGGTATACTATATAATAATTTTTGCGTCATAAAGAAGTAACAAAACTAAATAACGCATGCGCGATTAGCTCAGTTGGTAGAGCACCTGACTCTTAATCAGGGTGTCCAGGGTTCGAACCCCTGATCGCGCAGTAGGAAATCGCTGTTTTTGCGGACTTGAGAGCCGCGGGGACGGTGATTTTTTTGTGCGGAGAGAGATGTCATAATGAAGGTTCTTATTTAATCTTAAAATTAGTAAATATTCCTAAAATTGAAAAAAGAGAGATTTTGCTCTTCCCTTTTCTAACGTTTTGATGTATGATAGAAAGCGCACTAGATATTGTGTAAATGATTACATAAAAACTATATTTGGTATACAATGAACGTTATAGAGAGGGAGAGCACAGTATGCAGGTAAAGACAAAGATTATTAAGAGAAATGGCGAAGAGGTAGATTTTCAGAAAGAGAAGATCGTAAATGCCATTAAAGCTGCGAATGCAGAGACGGAAAATATTCACCAGATGAATGATTACCAGATTATGGCGATTGCAGATAATATTACACAGAAAGTACAGGAGTCAACACATACCGTGAACGTGGAGGACATTCAGGATATGGTTGAGACCGGCATCATGGAGATGCGTGGTTATGAAGTGGCGCAGAAATATGTGCGTTACCGCTATAAAAGAGAGATGAGCCGTAAGTCCAATACAACAGACGATGGAATTCTGGCACTGATCGAACATTTGAATGAAGAAGTAAATCAGGAGAATTCCAATAAGAATCCGGTGATCAACTCTACGCAGAGAGATTATATGGCAGGTGAAGTAAGTAAAGATTTGTCTAAGCGTATTCTTCTGCCGGAAGAAATCGTGGAGGCACATGAAGCGGGTATTATTCACTTCCATGATTCCGACTATTTTGCACAAAAAGAACATAACTGTGATCTTATCAATCTGGAAGACATGCTTCAGAATGGTACTGTGATCAGTGAGACAATGATCGAGAAACCGCACAGTTTCTTTACAGCATGTAATGTTACTACACAGATTGTAGCGCAGGTAGCAAGTAATCAGTATGGCGGACAGTCATTTACATTGGCACACTTGGCTCCATTTGTAGATATCAGCCGTAAGAAGATCAGAAAAGCTGTTATCGCTGAACGTCAAGAATGCCACGAGAGTATGGATGAGGATATTATTAATACAATTACAGAGCGCAGACTTCGTGAAGAAATCAAGAGCGGTATTCAGACAATCCAGTATCAGCTTATTACGTTGATGACATGTAATGGGCAGGCGCCTTTCGTTACAATGTTTATGTATCTGGATGAGGTTCCGGAGGGACAGACAAGAGAAGACCTTGCAATTATCATTGAAGAAGTGTTGATTCAGAGAATGCAGGGTGTAAAAAATGAAAAGGGTGTATGGATTACACCTGCGTTCCCGAAATTGATCTATGTATTGGATGAAGATAATATTACAGAGGATGCGCCTTACTGGTATCTGACACATTTGGCGGCAAGATGTACCGCGAAGAGAATGGTGCCGGATTACATTTCTGCTAAGATTATGAAGGAATTAAAACAGGGCGAAGTTTATACCTGTATGGGATGCAGATCCTTCCTTACGGTAGAAGATTCACAGAGAAATCCAGACGGAAGTCATAAGTTTTACGGAAGATTTAACCAGGGAGTTGTGACAATCAATCTGGTAGACGTAGCATGTTCTTCCAAGGGGGATATGGATAAATTCTGGGAAATCTTAGATGAGCGTTTGGAACTTTGCCACCGTGCGTTAAGATGCAGACATGAGAGACTTCTCGGAACAATTTCTGATGTGGCGCCGATTCTTTGGCAGTATGGTGCGTTAGCACGTCTTAAAAAGGGCGAGAAGATTGACAAATTGTTATACGGTGGTTATTCTACCATTTCTCTTGGCTATGCAGGTCTGTATGAGATGTGTATGAGAATGCTTGGCAAATCACACACAGATCCGGAAGCAAGTGGATTCGCAATGCAGGTTATGCAGAGATTGAACGACAAGTGTGCAGAGTGGAAAGCGGCAGAAAATATCAGCTATTCCGTGTATGGCACACCGATGGAGTCTACCACGTATAAGTTTGCAAAATGTCTGAAAAAGAGATTTGGTATTATCGAGGGAGTTACAGATAAAAACTATATTACAAACAGCTATCACGTACATGTAACAGAAGAAATCAACGCATTCGATAAACTGAAATTCGAGTCTGATTTCCAGAAGCTGTCTCCGGGCGGAGCGATCAGCTATGTGGAAGTTCCGAATATGCAGGACAATATTCCGGCGGTGCTTTCTGTTATGCAGTTCATTTACAACAACATTATGTATGCAGAACTGAATACAAAGAGCGATTATTGTGAGTGCTGCGGATACAGCGGTGAGATTTTGATTAAGGAGGACGAATCAGGAAAATTAATCTGGGAATGTCCAAACTGTGGAAATCAGAATCAGGATAAAATGTCTGTGGCAAGAAGAACTTGTGGATATATCGGAACTCAGTTCTGGAATCAGGGAAGAACACAGGAAATCAAGGATAGAGTGCTGCATTTGTAAAAGAAAATAGTAGCAATAAATATGAGAGAAACCAGATGGTTGACTTGGTGCAGCAATCTGGTTTCCTTTTTTCGTTTATAAAGAATTACTATGTGATCTTCCTATGTGAATTTCCAGTGTTTCTCCATAATTTTTCGGGCTTCGTCTTCGGTGAGTTGGTATTTTCCCTTTATTCTGGAGCAGGTGTCTTGATAATTAAGTCCCATTTCTTGATAGGTTTCCACAGTAGCCTGATGAAGACCTTCCGATTTTCCAAGCTTCAATCCTTCGGTTCTGCCTCTTAAATCCGCTTCTCTTAACTCCTCGGCAAATAATTCATTTAATGCGTCACACATTTTCTTTTCCACCTCCATCTGTTCCCAGTTCGCGCGTGTGATCAAATTCATCACAGCGGAATAATCTTTTGACGTCCTGTTCTTTTCGTAATTAGACATAAGTGTACGTATTTCTTCTCCGGCTTTTAAGTTGTTCCTCAATGATTGGAGCCAGTAGTTTTCTTCTTTATCCAGTTTCGGCAGATATAAAAACTGCATGGGTATGAAGTCTCCAAGATACTGCATTTCGTCACCCAAGGTGATGCGAAGTGCCGCTGAAAAAGCCGGATGCCATTGTAGCTTTTCATTTTTCATGTGTTCTCCTTACAGTATAATACGATTGTTTTTCTGCGTGCAACTGTTGTCTGTATATTTTTAAGAATTAAGAATGGGATTAAAAAATCATTGGAATCACCGCCTCGATCAGAGTTGTTTGAAATAAGTGGAGACACCTCGAAATTGGGTGTAGATAAATGTGAAATATTCTTGCGTGAATTGGGCAGACTGCCCATGCAAGGATAGGTTTAATGTATCATTTCTGCGATGTTATTGCAATGAAAAAATTGATAACTTAGGGTGACTGTGGACAAGTAGGAATTCTTGATATGAATCTTTAAAAATGATATACTGAATTTGATTTACAAAAAGCAAAAGAATACGAAAAAGTATCAGAAAATGAGAAAAAGGATGATAAAATTATGAATTATGGAAATATAAAAGAATATGATATTGCCAATGGAGAAGGTGTGAGAATCAGCCTCTTTGTATCCGGCTGCCGACACCATTGTAAGGGTTGTTTTAATGCAGAAACATGGGATTTTAATTTTGGTCAGCCCTATACGAAAGAAGTGGAAGACAGAATCATAGAGCTGATGAAACCTATGTATGTACAGGGCTTTTCTCTTTTGGGAGGAGAACCGTTTGAGCCGGAAAATCAGGTGGAATTGGTGAAACTTCTTCGGAGGATCAAAGAGACTTATCCGGCGAAGAATATCTGGTGTTACACGGGGTATCTCTATGATGTTGATCTGCCGGAAGGTGGCAAAGTGCATACGGATGTAACAGAAGAGATGCTGTCTTATATTGATGTGCTGGTTGATGGAGAATTTGTTCAGGAGAAGAAGGATATTACGCTCAAATTCAGAGGCAGCAGCAACCAGCGGGTGCTAAAATTAGAAAATGGAAAAGTAGTGGAGCATTTATTTGATTCATAAATGAAGGAGGCGTGGCTATGAATCCGGTATATGAAAAGTTATTAAAATGCTATGAGTCTATGAAGGAAGAGATTCCATTTCGCCCGAAGATCGCGTTGATCTTAGGTTCCGGTCTTGGGGATTACGGTGAGGAGATTCGTATTGAGAAAACAATTTCCTATCATGATATCGAAGGATTTCCGGTGTCTACCGTTCCGGGACATAAGGGGAGATTCCTCTTTGGCTATGTGGAAAATGTTCCGGTGGTGATCATGCAGGGAAGAGTGCATTATTATGAAGGGTATTCCATGACAGATGTTGTGCTTCCGGTGCGCCTTATGAAGCTGATGGGAGCAGAGGTGCTGTTTCTTACGAATGCATCCGGCGGAGTAAATCATGAATTTTCCGCGGGAGATTTCATGCTGATTCAAGATCAGATTGCGGATTTTGTTCCATCACCTCTTATCGGGGCAAATATTGAAGAACTGGGTCCGAGATTTTGTGATATGTCTGAGGTTTATGATAAGAAGCTTCGAGAGATTATCAAAGATACTGCAAAAGAACTGGGTATTCCGCTGAAAGAAGGGGTTTATATCCAGCTTACCGGACCTAACTTTGAGACGCCGGCAGAAGTCCGTATGTGCCGCATACTGGGGGCAGATGCTGTGGGTATGAGTACCGCCTGTGAAGGAATTGCAGCGAATCACATGGGGATGAAGATCTGCGGTATTTCCTGTATATCCAATCTTGCATGTGGAATGACAGAAGAGCCGCTAAGTCATGAAGAAGTGCAGGCAACTGCGGACCGGGTAGCTCCTTTATTTAAGAAGCTGATTACTGCTTCAATCGTAAATATAGCAGAAAGTCTGTAAGTCGCATGAGAAAGGCGGGGGAGCAGAATGAAGATAAGAATATATAATGCGAAGATTCTCACGATGGCAGAGGGAGAAGGTATTATTGAGGGAGAGATTCAGATAGAAGGGAATCGCGTTGCATATGTGGGAACGAGCGGAAGCTTTGATGCCGAGGCATTGCAGAAGGAGTGGGACCGAGAGATTGATGCCAAGGGGAATCTGGTGATGCCGGGGTTCAAAAATGCACATACACACTCAGGAATGACATTTCTGCGGTCGTATGCGGACGACCTTCCGCTTAACGAATGGCTGAATGAACAAGTATTTCCGATGGAAGCAAAGCTTACAGAAGAAGATATTTATCATTTGTCGAAGCTTGCCATTATGGAATATCTCACCAGTGGGATTACTGCGAATTTCGATATGTATCTGACCCCGGATGCCATTGCGGAAGCGTCTAAGGATTGTGGTTTTCGTACGGTGATTGCAGGAGCGTTAAATGATTTTACACAATCTCCGAAGCAGCTTTCTGATTGGTATGAAAAGTATAATCACGACCATGAACTGATATCCTTTCACCTTGGTTTCCATGCGGAGTATACAACTTCGGGAAAACTGTTAAAAGAAGTGGCTTCGCTGGCACAGAATTATCACGCTCCGGTCTATACACATAATTCTGAGACCATAAGAGAAGTGGCGGAATGTAAAGCGCGCACCGGTATGACGCCGACCGCGTACCTTGACAGCCTTGGGATGTTCGAATATGGAGGCGGAGGATATCACGGGGTATATTTGACAGAAGAAGATATGGATATTTTTAAGAAGCATGATCTGTCTGTGGTGACGAATCCTGCGTCTAATATGAAGCTTGCAAGTGGAATTGCGCCCATTGCAAGACTTATGGAGAGGGGAATCAACCTTGCGATCGGAACAGACGGACCGGCAAGCAATAACTGTCTGGATATGTTCCGGGAAATGTTTCTCGTGACGGGGCTTGCGAAGCTTAGAGAGAAGGATGCGGCAGCGGGGGATGCAGACGAGGTGCTTCGCATGGCAACCGTTGGCGGAGCGAAAGCGATGGGGCTTAAGGAAAGCGATACGCTGAAAGCCGGGAAGCTTGCGGATCTTATTATGATCGATCTTCACCAGCCGAATATGCAGCCGCTTAACAATATTTCGAAAAATCTGGTGTACAGCGGAAGCAAACAGAATGTGATGCTTACTATGGTAAATGGAAATATTTTATACGAAGCGGGAGAATTTCACGTGGGCGTTGATCCGGATGAGATTTATGATCGGGCGAATCGGATTATAGAGCGGATGAGAAGAGTGTAAAAGAGAATAATTTCTGTTGAAAAATCTATTTTAATGATTATAATGTTTTGTAGAAGAAAGAGGAGGGTAAATGATATGAAGAGAAATGGTATTATCAATGCGGATATCTCAAGAGTCATGTCTTACATGGGGCACACAGATACAATCGCTGTAGGGGACTGTGGCCTCCCGATTCCGGATGAGACAGAGCGCATAGACCTTGCGCTAAAGCTTGGCGTTCCGTCTTTTGTAGAAGTGCTGGAAGAAGTTGCTAGGGAGATGAAAATTGAGAAAGTGATCCTTGCGGAAGAGATTAAAGAAAAGAATCCAAAGGTGCTGGAAGAAGTTCTCGCGCTTGTGGAAAATATGGATATTGCCTGTGAAGTGGAGTATGTATCTCACAAAGAACTTAAAAAGCAGACGAAAGATTGCAAGGCGGTCATCAGAACTGGAGAGACTACGCCGTATGCAAATATTATTTTGCAGTCTGCATGCCTATTTTAGTAAATCTTTTATGTAAATTTTTTTGAAAATTACTCTGAATTTTATGTAAATGTGTTATAATTATAAATAACATATATGTGAGGTTAAGGGTAATGAAAGTCAGTGTTCGTAAAATAAGTGAAATTACAGGCTTCTCCCCGGCTACGGTATCTAACGCGCTGAATAACAAACGAGGCGTTAACAGGGAAACAGCGGAAAAGGTCAGGAAAGTGGCAGAAGAACTGGGATACCGCGCGGGAGATAAGATTAAGAAGATTCGATTTGTTATCTTTCGGAGAAATGGTCTCATTATTGATGAAAGTACCTTTCATTCGTCTGTCATAGAAGGTGTTGAGAGACAGGCGAAACAGATGGGATATGAGACACTTTTTTGCCATGTGGATATTAATGACGCGGAATATAAAGCGCAGCTTAATGAAATATTATCTGACACGGAAAGTGCGGTAGTACTTCTTGGAACAGAGATGATGGAAGAGGATTTTGAACCGTATACACATGCAAGGAATCCGATTATTCTTCTGGATGGATGGAGCGACCGCTATAGCTTCGGCGGAGTTTTAATTAGTAATACCGATTCTGCCGCAAAAGCGGTGGAATATCTGGTGGAAAACGGGCATGAGAACATCGGGTATATCCGCGGCGACTTCAGAATCCAGGCATTCCGTTACAGGGAGATTGGATATTACCGCATGATGAAAGCGAAAGGGCTTACGGTACACCCGGAATTTATAGCGACGGTGGGAACGAAGCTGGATACGGCTTATGACGGAATGAAAGAATATCTTGCGCGTGCGGAGGAACTCCCTACAGCGTTCTTTGCGGATAATGATACGATTGCGATTGGGGCAATGCAGGCCCTGAAGGAGTACGGTTATGAGATTCCACGGGACGTATCTATTATCGGGTTTGATAATGTGTCCTTTGGAGCGATGGCGAACCCGCCGCTTACTACGGTGAATGTGTATAAGCAGGAGATGGGCGAAATGGCGGTGCGGGAGCTGATATTTGCTGCGGAGAATAAGAATAAAGTGCGGACAAAGATACAGGTCTGCACAGATTTCGTAGAGCGCTCCAGTGTGCGGAATCTGCGAGAGAATAAAGAATAAAAAACCAAAAGTAAAAACAGAGGGTATAAACAGAGGCCATACATTCATATAAAATGATTGTATGGCCTCTGTTTATATAAAAGTTTATGTGAAATTTTATATAAACATTTATGCTAATAATGGAATAAACGTGTGAAAAACATTTTGCAGATAGATTTCTGTATGTAAAAATAAACAAAAACAGAGGGGAAAAATTATTGCAATTAAACAAAATATAAATATATGGTGATTTTTTAACAAAAATCTATTGAAATATTTATATAAATGTTTATAATGAAACCATAAAAGAATTTCGGAGGCGATGAAAAGTGAAAGCCAGTATAAAACAGATTAGCCAATTGACCGGTTTTTCTCCGGCTACAGTCTCAAACGCTTTGAATCGCAAAAAAGGTGTCAACAGCGCTACTTCAGAGAAGATACTGAAAACAGCTCAGGAGCTTGGGTATCAGATGGAAAAACCAATCACAAGAATTAAGTTTGTAACTTATCGGAAGAATGGTCTCATCATAGATGACAGTCAGATTTTCCCGGATATGATTGAAGGAGTAGAACGTCAAGCAAAGGAGCTTGGATATGAAACGACTTTCAGTCACCTGAATAATGAGGATGACGCGTTTGAGATGAGATTGAAAGAAGTGCTTGAAGATACCGGATGTCTGGTGATTCTTTTGGGAACGGAGATGTTGGAGGAAGACTACGAGCCGTTCAAAAAATACGAGGGTTACCTCATTGTGCTGGACGGTTGGTGCGAGGATATGAGATTTGACGGAATCCTGATTAACAATACAGATGCGGCTTGCAAGGCGGTAGAGTACCTGATTCGGAAAGGACACAGGAAAATCGGCTATCTCAGAGGCGACTATCGAATCAAAGCATTTCAGTACAGAGAATATGGGTTTGAAAGAGCCCTCAGTCGATATGGGTTAGAATATCATCCGCACTACATAGCAACGGTGGGAACGCAGTTGGAAAGTGCATATGAAGGCATGAAAGCATATTTGAGAAAGCAGCAGGAATTTCCCACAGCGTTTTTCGCGGATAATGATGTGATAGCACTGGGAGCTATAAGAGCCATGCAAGAAGCAGGAATCGAAGTTCCGGAACAAGTATCTGTGATTGGGTTTGATGATGTGAAATACGGAGCTGTATCGTCACCGGGTCTGACCACCATTCATATCTATAAGCAGGAAATGGGAGAGGTGGCAGTAAGACGAGCTTTGGACCATATCAAATATCCGGGCAGAGAAACGAAGATGAAAATTCAGGTTTGCACTGATTTCATAGAGCGAAACAGTGTAAAAGATATAGAAACAGAGTAGTTTACAGACAAAGAAGGAGGAAGAAAAATGGCAACTATCAAGTTAGGTTACGCGCCGACAAGAAGAAGTATTTTCAGCGCGCCAGATGCAATCAAGTACAGAGGGCTTACAGCGGACAGATTAAAAGAGCTGGGAATTGATTTTGTCGACATTGACGATATAAATGAGGAAGGTCTTCTTTATGACGACGGCGATGTGAAGAAGATTGCGGCAAAATTCAAAGCAGAAGGTGTGGATGGATTGTTTTTGCCGCACTGTAACTTTGGTACAGAGTATGTGTGCGCAAGACTTGCCAAAGAGTTAAACGTACCGGTGCTCCTGTGGGGGCCACTGGATGAAAGACCGGATGAGAACGGGGTTCGACTTCGCGATACCCAGTGCGGACTTTTTGCAACAGGCAAGGTGCTTAGAAGATTCCAGATTCCATTTACATATATGACAAACTGCAGACTGAACGACCCTGTATTCGAAAGAGGTTTGAGAGATTTCCTTGCGGTGTGTAATGTGGTTAAGACATTTAGAAATATCAGAATCCTTCAGATTTCAACAAGACCGTTCGACTTCTGGACAACAATGTGTAACGAGGGCGAGTTGCTTGAGAAGTTCAATATCCAGCTGGCTCCGATTCCGATGACAGAGCTTACAGAAGAAATGAAAGCGGTCAAAGCAGAAGGCGAGAAATTAGCAGACATGATTTCGTACATCAATGAGAACATGGAAGTTAAGATTAAAGAAAACGAAGTAGAAAATGTAGCGGCTCTTGCGATAGCGATGGAGCAGTTAATTGAGAAATATGGTTGTCAGGCAGCCGGAATCCAGTGCTGGAACGCACTTCAGACAGAGATTGGAATTATGCCATGTGCGGCAAATGCAATCCTGAATGAAAAAGGAATTCCGGTAGTATGTGAGACAGACATTCACGGAGCAATTACAGCTCTTATGGTAGAGGCAGCCGGAATGGGTGAAACAAGAGGCTTCTTTGCGGACTGGACTATTCGTCATCCGGATATTGAGAATGGAGAACTTTTACAGCACTGTGGACCATGGCCGATTTCAGTTGCCAAAGAGAAACCGCAGCTTACTTATCCATTAGCATTTGACCATCCAGGAAGTTTAACAGCAGAAGCAAAACATGGAGACGTCACACTTTGCCGTTTCGACGGAGACAACGGAGAGTATTCTTTGCTTCTTGGAAATGCCAAAGGTGTAGACGGACCTAAGGGGATGGGCACATACCTCTGGGTAGAGGTTGAAAATATTAAACGACTGGAAGCGAAAATCGTGGAAGGACCATATATTCACCACTGCGTAGGTATTCACAAAAATGTTGTGCCGGTACTTTACGAAGCATGTAAATACATCGGTGTGAAACCAGACTTATATGATCCGATTGAGGAAGATGTAAAAGCATATTTAAGAGGAGAATAATTATGGAAAATTTAAAAGCATTAGCTTATGAACTCAGAGAAGATACTATTGATATCATCATGTCAGGGAAAGCTGGACATATCGGTGGCGACATGAGTGTTATGGAGATTTTGACAGAACTTTATTTTGACCAGATGAACATTAGTCCTGAGAACATGGATGATCCAGAACGTGATAAATTTGTTATGAGTAAAGGTCACTCCGTCGAAGCTTATTATGCAGTCCTTGCTAAAAAAGGTTTCTTAGACAGAGATGATGTTATTGAGAATTTCAGCAAATTTGGCTCTAAATATATCGGACATCCGAACAATAAGCTCCCGGGAATTGAGATGAACTCTGGCTCCTTAGGACACGGACTGCCGGTCTGTGTGGGAATGGCTCTGGCAGGAAAGATGAACCATCAGGATTACAGAGTATACACAGTCATGGGTGATGGAGAACTGGCGGAAGGCTCTGTGTGGGAAGGTGCAATGGCGGGAAGTCATTACAAACTTGACAATCTGTGTGCAGTAGTAGATAGAAACCGTCTTCAGATTTCTGGCAACACTGAAGATGTGATGGCGCATGATGACTTGCATGAGAGATTTGCTTCTTTCGGATGGCATGTTATTGATGTGGCAGATGGAAATGATATTGACCAGTTAAAGGTAGCCTTTGACGAGGCGAAAGAGACAAAAGGGAAACCGACGGTACTCATTGCCAACACTATCAAAGGGAAAGGCTCTTCTGTGATGGAGAACAAGGCAAACTGGCACCATAAAGTTCCAAGTGAGGAGGAACTGGCTCAGATTAAAAAAGATTTGAAAGAAAAGAAGGAGGCTGCGAAATAATGGGAAAGATTGCAAATAAACAGGTTATCTGTGACGTATTAGTAGAAGCGGGAAAGAAAGACAAAGATATCGTAGCACTTTGCAGTGACTCCAGAGGAAGCGCATCTTTCACAAAGTTTGCAAATGAACTGCCGGAGCAGTTTGTAGAGACCGGAATTGCAGAGCAGAATCTGGTAAGTATTTCAGCAGGACTTGCCAAGTGTGGGAAAAAGCCATATGCGGCGTCTCCGGCATGTTTCTTATCCACAAGAAGTTATGAGCAGTGCAAAGTAGATGTAGCATATTCTAACACAAACGTAAAACTCATTGGAATTTCAGGAGGAGTCAGCTATGGAGCATTGGGAATGAGCCACCATTCTGCACAGGATATAGCAGCAATGTGTGCGGTTCCGAATATGCGGGTATACCTTCCAAGTGACAGGCTCCAGACCGAGTGTCTGATGAAAGCGCTTGTTAAAGATGACAAACCGGCATATATCCGCGTAGGAAGAAATGCAGTAGATGATGTGTACGAAGAAGGAAACATCCCATTTGAAATGGATAGAGCAACGGTTATCTGTGAGGGAACAGACGTGGCAATCATTGCCTGCGGAGAGATGGTAAAACCTGCGGCAGACGCGGCAGCGCTTCTAAAAGAAAAAGGAATCAGCGCAACAGTTGTAGATATGTACTGTGTGAAACCATTAGATGAAGAGGCGATTATCAAAGCAGCAGAGAGTGTTAAGGTAGTTATTAGTGTAGAAGAACACGCGCCATACGGAGGACTTGGTTCTATGGTAAGTCAGGTAGTTGGGAGCAACTGTCCAAAGAAAGTAGTAAACATTGCGCTTCCAGATGCTCCGGTTATCACAGGAACATCCAAAGAAGTCTTTGACTACTATGGAATGAATGCAGAAGGCATTGCTAAGAAAGCCGAAGAAATTTTGGCATAAGGATATCTACAGGAAGTGAAAACCTGTTGGTATAAAATTTAATACTATATAAAACGTAAGGAGGAAACGAAAATGAAAGGTTTCAAAAAAGTATTGTCAATGTTTCTTGTAATCGCGATGGTTGCAGCTATGACAATCGGGTGCGGTTCCAAAGAGGAGCCAAAAGAGGAAGCGAAAACTGAAGACAGTAAAGAGGACAGCAAAGAGGAAGTTTTAAAGGGTGGCGGATCTAACATCATGTATATTATTACACCTTCTGTATCTAACCCGGCATTCAAGGCTGAAGCTGACACAGCTGCAGCAAAAGCGAAAGAACTTGGATACGAAGTAAAAGCTGTGTCTCACGATGACGACCCGACAAAACAGACAGAGTTATTTGACAGCGCTATTGCTGACAAAGCAGCGGCAATCATCTGTGACAACGCAGGTGCTGATGCAACTGTAGAAGCTGTTAAAAAGGCAAGAGAAGCTGGAATTCCAACATTCCTTATCGATCGTGAAATCAATGAAGAGGGTGTTGCAATTTCTCAGATTGTAGCCAACAACTATCAGGGTGCAAAAGCTATTGCTGAAAAATTCGTTGAAGCTATGGGGGAAAAAGGAAAATATGTTGAATTATTAGGAAAAGAGTCTGATACAAACGCAGGCGTTCGTTCTCAGGCATTCCATGAAGTAATCGACCAGTATCCAGATATGGAAATGATAGCTCAGCAGACAGCTAACTGGGAGAAAACTGAAGCTTACGACAAAATGGAAGCTATGCTTCAGGCTAACCCGGATATTGAAGGTGTTATTTGCGGTAACGATACAATGTTAGAGGGTGTTTGTGCAGCACTTCAGGCAGCAGGAAAAACACTTCCGGTTATCGGCGTAGACGGATCTGACGAGGCAGCTGCTCTTATTAAATCCGGTCAGGCTACAGGAACAGCTCTTCAGCAGTTCGCAGTAATCGCTGAGATGGCAGTTGTTCAGGCTGATCAGTACTTAAAAGAAGGTTCTACAGGCGAAGATGAGAAACAGTTAGTAGACTGTATCGCAATTACAGCTGAAAATGTAGACAAATTATCAGGATTTGTTTTCACAGAGTAATCAGATAACAGGAAATCAAAAAAGGGGAGGCGTAAGTTTTACGCTTCCCCAAATACAAGAAGTTCTTATGTGCAGATAGTATTAAATGAACGTGGAAAAATATTCGCTATAAAGGATATCGAAAAATAAAATCAACCATTATTTAAGGAGGCAAATATGAAGAAGCGCATGATAGCTCTCGCGCTTACACTTGCACTGGCATGCTCTACAATGCTTACAGGATGTGTGAAAGTGATTAAGATTGGAGAGGAAGGAAAGTACACAGGAGACGTAGAATTTAACGCAGGGGATGATGTTGCGGCAATTTGGGAAGATTCGGTACTTCCGGAATTTGAGGAAAATGCTGTTGATCTTACAGAATTCTTAACACAGTCAAACGGAGATTTAAAAGCACTTGCAGATAAATACGGAAAATATTCTATGGGTGATTCTGGAGAATTAAGTTATATCGTAAAAGGGACAGGAACCGTAACAGAAGTAAATACAGACTCTCAGGCAGGATATATGGCGATCCAGTTAGATGGATATTCCGGTACAGAAAATGTAAGAATACAGATTGGACCTGTATACAAAGGGTCTGCTATCCGTGATTCTTTAAGCTTTATCAAATTCGGTGATTATAAAAACCAGCAGCAGTGGGCAGCAGTATCACAGAGTATTAATGAAGTAGTTGCAAAAGATGTCATCGAACCGGCGAAACCGGAAAGTTTACAAGGCAAAAAAGTTTCTTTCATCGGAGCATTTACTGTGACGACGGGAAGTTCAGATGTCATTATTACGCCGACGATGTTAGAAGCGCAGTAAGGAACTACGGAAATTAAGAAGGAGATTATAGATTATGGGTGAAGCATATAAATGCGCAGAGAATGTATTTCTCCATGCAGAAAAGATAAGTAAGATTTACCCTGGTACAAAAGCTCTCGATGAAGTTTCTTTTGACCTTCTGAAAGGAAAAGTAAACGTATTGATCGGAGAGAACGGTGCCGGAAAATCTACACTGATGAAAATGATTGCCGGAATTGAGCAGCCAAGTGAAGGTACAATGTATATCGGTGATCAAGAAGTGTATTTTAAAAATACAACAGAGGCAAGAAAACATGGTATCGGTATTATCCATCAGGAATTAAGCCTTTTCCCGAATTTGAATGTATACCAGAACATTTACATGAACAAAGAAAAGACAAAAAGTAGAATCGCGCTGGATAATAAAGCTCATATGGAAGGTGCGAAAAAGGTTCTGGATCGTCTGGAACATCCGTTGGATTTAAATGCGAAAGTCGGAGAACTTCGTGTGGGACAGCAACAGATGATTGAGATTGCAAGAAATCTCGTAGAAGATGATTTAAAGGTTCTCATCATGGATGAGCCTACGTCTTCTCTTAGCCAACAAGAGGTTCGGGTTCTCTTTAAGATTATGAGAGAGCTTACAGCCGCAGGCATCTCTATTGTATATATCTCTCACCGATTGGAGGAGATTATGGAAATCGGAGACCACGTAACTATTCTGCGAGATGGTAAATATGTAGCGGATGCAGACGTAAAAGATATTGATGTTTCATGGATTGTGCAGCAGATGACAGGGGGCGAGAAGTCTTATCCGACAAGAGACCGAAAGGTAGATTGGAGTAAGGTGGAGAATGTTCTGGAAGTCAAAGACTTATGCCTTCCAAAGCAAGGCGGCGGTTATCTGGTAGATCACTTGAATTTCAACCTAAAAAAAGGAGAAGTTCTTGGAATCTACGGTCTTATGGGAGCTGGGCGTAGCGAAGTGTTTGAGTGCTTGATGGGACTTCATCCTGAGCATACAGGAGAGATCAAGTTAAATGGAGAACCAATCAAGATTAAATCTATCTCAGACCAGATTGACAAAGGGTTTGCATTGATTCCTGAGGACAGACAGGCGCAGGGATTGGTACAGACGTTAGATATAGAGAAAAACTGTTCCTTATCAGCATTAAAGAGATACAAAAAAGGAGTATTCCTTGATAAGAAAACAGAAGGCGAGAAGGTAGACAGTCAGATTAAAGATATCCACATTAAGGTTGCAGATAAGCATCTGCCGATTCTCTCCTTGTCAGGTGGTAACCAGCAGAAAGTTGTTATCGGAAAAGGTATTCTGACGGAGCCGAAGATTTTGCTCATGGATGAGCCTAGCCGTGGTATTGATATCGGCGCTAAGACAGAAGTATTTGAGATTATCAATAAATATGCGGAAGAAGGACTTTCTATTATTGTTATTTCTTCTGAACTTCAGGAGATTGCAGCAATTTCAGATCGTATAATTGTATTGTCCAACGGACTCAAAACCGGAGAATTTAACGGTGATGAGATTGAACAGGATACATTGGTATTGGCTTCTTATAAGGGCCATCATACAGAGGAAAAGGAGAATTAAATTATGGCAGCAAAACAAAAAACAAACAATAATAAGTTAATGATGACCCTTTTAAAAGGTCGTACATTTATCGTATTAGTTATCCTGCTTATTTTCTTCAGTATCACAGCGGATAACTTCTTGAGCGCGGGAGCTCTTTTGACCATTGCAAAGCACGTAGCGCTTTATGGAATTCTTGCAATCGGTATGACATACGTTATCATTACCGGCGGTATTGACCTTTCCGTGGGTTCTGTGGCAGGTCTTGCAGGAATGATTGCAGGTGGCCTGATTCAAGAAGGTCTTACACTGAAAATGTTCGGTGTAACGATTTACTTCAGTGTTCCGCTCATTGTACTTATCACCGTTTTACTCGGTGCTATTATGGGTATGATTAACGGTCTTGTTATTACGAAATTTAACGTAGCACCTTTCATTGCTACCCTTGGTACGATGTATATCTGGCGTGGATTTGCTAATATCCGCTCTAACGGTGCAACTTTCTCGGAACTTGGAGGATATGAAGGACTTGGTAATACAGGTTTTGAAATATTTGGACGTAACATTGCTGGAACATCAATTCCGTGTGGTGTATTGATCCTTGCGATTCTTGCGATTATAGCGGGCTTAATCTTGAAGAGAACTCCGTTTGGATGGCACGTATTATCCATTGGTGGTAATGAAAAGGCTTCCAAATTATCTGGTATTAAAGTTGATAAAGTAAAAATCTGGGTATACGCATTTTCTGGTTTCTGCGCAGCAGTTGTAGGTATTATCGCTACATCCCAGCTTGTATCTGCAACACCTAAGACTGGTGAATCTTGGGAAATGAACGCCATCGCCGCTTCTGTGCTTGGTGGAACATCTATGGCAGGTGGTGTGGGTGCTATCGGTGGAACAATCGTAGGCGCATTCGTTATCGGTGTTATTAATGATGGTATGACGATGTGTGGTGTAACAGAGTTCTGGCAAAAGATTATCAGAGGTCTTGTTATTATCGTAGCAGTAATCATTGACCAGGTACAGAGAAATCTTCAGGCGAAGATGGCTTTGCAGGCGCGTAACGAGAATAAATAAGAAGATAATAATCGTGACGGAGGGTGGACTTTTTATGCAGTCCGCCCTTGTTTAAAAGAGGTGACAAACATGAAAGTACTTAATTTTGGTTCCTTGAATTTGGATTATGTATATTCCGTAGACCACATGGTAATGCCGGGAGAAACACTTGCTTCTGGCGGCATGAATACTTTTTGCGGAGGGAAAGGTTTGAACCAGTCCATTGCGCTGGCCAAAGCAGGAGTTCCAGTATATCATGCGGGAATGATTGGGGAAGAAGGAGGAGCCCTTCTTGACGCTTGCAAAGAAGGTGGCGTGAAGACTGATTTTATTAAAACAATTCCGGGAAAATCCGGTCATACTATTATTCAGGTAGATAAAGATGGACAAAACTGCATTCTGTTATTTGGCGGAGCGAACAGAAGTATTACAAAAGAATTTGTAGATGAAGTGTTATCTCATTTTGAAGAAGGAGATATTCTTTTGCTTCAGAACGAGGTGAATCTTCTGGATTATATTATAAACAAAGCCTATGAAATTGGGATGGTGATTATTTTAAATCCATCACCGTATAATAATGCCCTGGATGTTTGCGAGTTTCAGAAGGTTTCTATGTTCTTGCTAAATGAGATTGAAGGTGGACAGGTGACCGGAGAGACGGAGACAGAAAAGATTCTTGAGAAATTAAAAGAGCTTTATCCGGAGACAAAAGTTGTCCTGACACTTGGTGGAGAAGGTTCTATATATCAGTATAAAGAGGAGCAGTATCGTCAGGGTATCTATAAAGTGAAAGCAGTAGATACGACTGCAGCAGGCGATACTTTCACCGGATATTTCATTTCTTCGGTAATTGACGGAATGTCTGTGCCAGAGGGGCTGGATCTGGCGGCAAAGGCTTCTGCAATTGCCGTCTCCAGAGAGGGTGCGACTGCTTCTATTCCGTTTAGAGAAGAAGTGTTAAGGGCAGAGTTTTAAGAGGAAGAGGAATCAAGCTATGGCAGAAAAATATATTATTAGTATTGACCAGAGTACTCAGGGTACGAAAGCGTTACTTTTTGACGAAAGCGGAAGTCTTATAAAACGCGCAGATAAACCACACAAACAGATTATTAACAAGCAAGGGTGGGTGTCGCACAATCCAACTGAGATTTATGAAAATGTAATTGAAGTGGCGAGAATACTGACTGAGGATATTGACCGTTCTAAAGTGGTAGGCGTTGGAATCAGCAATCAGAGAGAGACTTCCCTTGCGTGGGATAAAGTGACAGGAGAACCGCTTGCAGATGCTATTGTGTGGCAGTGCTCCCGTGCTGTGGATATTTGTGAGCGCGTAGAAAACATGGGAAAGGCAGAGGAGATTCAGAAGAAAACCGGTATGAATCTGTCTCCGTATTTTCCGGCTTCTAAGATTGCATGGCTTCTGGAAAATGTGGAAGGTGCCAAAGAAAAAGCGGACAAAGGTGAGATATGCCACGGAACGATTGACAGTTGGCTGGTGTACAAGCTGACCGGCGGAAAATCTTATAAGACAGACTATTCAAATGCATCCCGTACACAGCTTTTTAATATTTTTGAATTGAAATGGGACGAGGAAATCTGTGGGTTATTCGGAATTGATTCGAAGAATATGGCGGAGGTTTGTGACTCTGACTCTGATTTCGGAGAGACAGATTTTGGCGGAGTGCTTCCTCATAAAGTGCCGATTCACGGAGTTCTTGGAGATTCCCATGGATCTTTATTTGGACAGGGATGTCTGAAACCGGGGATGACAAAGTCCACTTATGGAACGGGCTCATCTATTATGATGAACATTGGAGAGACACCGGTTCTCAGCACGCACGGCGTTGTGACCTCTCTTGCGTGGAGTATGGGCGGTAAAGTGAATTATGTGCTGGAAGGAAATTTAAACTATACGGGCGCAGTTATCACATGGCTTAAAGATGATTTGAAACTGATTCAGTCACCGGGGGAGACAGGAATGCTGGCAGAAGCAGCGGCGCGAAACGATTCTCTTTATCTGATTCCGGCATTTTCGGGTCTTGGAGCTCCATATTGGGATAGTCGCGCTACAGCGTCTATTGTGGGGATGACGAGAACAACCGGCAAAGCAGAAGTGGTAAGAGCCGGGGTGGAGTGTATTGCATATCAGATTACAGATATTGTGAAAGCGATGAGTGAGGATGCGGGAGTGAAGGTGGAAGAACTTCGCGTTGATGGAGGTCCAACTAAGAATACCTATTTAATGCAGTTTCAGAGTGACATTGCGGATGCGGTGGTTCAGGTGCCGGACTCTGAAGAATTATCAGGAATCGGACCGGCATATGCCACAGGTCTTGCCCTTGGAGTGTGGGATGACAGTATTTTTGGTAAACTTAATCGAATTAAGTATGAGCCGAAGATGGATAGCGTGCTTCGGGATAAGAAATATGAAGGCTGGAAAGCAGCAGTAAAAACTGTTTTAACAAAATAAGGTTTGAAGAGTAGAGTGTTCATAAATACAATCAGGGACGGGTTTTTGACCCGTCCCTGATTCTTGTTAAGGAAAGTTTTTATCTCCACAGGATTTCGCAAGGTTCTAATGTAATGGTCTCGCAGTTGCCTTCACCATCGTAGAACTTGGTAGTCTGTGTCTCGTTTGAGTTGTTTAAGATTGCGTATTTTCCGCTTTCCGGATAAGCGTTTACTTCACAGTTTAAGTTGTCAGCGTACCAGATATGGTAACGGTCTTCTTTGCTTGCTGCATAGAACATTGCGCGCATGAGAAGTCTTGTGTTCTCATAGCTGTATGGCAGACCGGAGATGTAGACGCCGCGGCCTTTTCCGTAAGCATTTGCCGCCATATGTACTTCGTTATTGGAATATTCGATAATCTCTGTTGCAGCGCTCAGAGCATAAATATCGTGTTTGCTCTCGCCGAAATCAAAGTCCAAATTTCTGTCTTCTGTGATGAAATGTGAATCTAATGCAGTCTTGAAATATTTGTCGGTAGATAACGTGAAACCAAGCTCTTTATCTACACCAAGGATATCAGCAAGCTGGAAGAATCTTCCGCCGTGATGTACTGCGGTCGGATCACCGACACCTACGAAACCGCCGCCGTTATATACCCACTGGCGAATGGTTGTCACAAGCTTTTCATCCAGCCATTCTTCGCCGCCGGAGAAAGCAGTTCCTGCATCCCCTGCATTGATGATGACATCAATGTCAGCCGGAACGCCATTTTCACGGATTTCGTCAAAGCTTAAGAACTGTACGTCTACCGCAGCACCACTTAAAGATTCCAGAATGCCGAAGTAAGAGTAAGTCTGCTTATACCATAATGCGTGCGCCACCATATAAGGCTGCCAGGAACGGATTTTTCCCCAGGAGTTCAGAATACCGACTTTCAGTCCGCAGTATGCTTTTTTACCTTTTACATTGTCGTAAATGAGACGGAACTCGTCGGTTACTTTCTCAATATAGTCCACGAATTTCGGGAATTTGTAAGCAAGGCTTAAATATCCGCCGTATCCGATTCTGTCCACAGGATTTCTCATCAGAGCACGTCTTGCGCTGAGCCAGTTGTCAATGGCTTCGATACAAGGATCGTTTCCTTCGTAGAATGTATCCGGGAAGAAATATGGAAGGAAACGGCCTTCGGTATATTTTACACCCGGAATGTCAGAGATCAGACGAAGAGTAGCGCCGCCGCCGACACTACCTACAACTGCGTCCAGTCCGATATCTTCAAAATACGGTCCGTAAGGCTCGGTTCCGATCCAGTTATCGCCTAAGAACATCATCGCTTCACGTCCGGCTTCGTGTGTGATCTCTACAAGCTCTTTTGCCTTTTTCGCAACGAAACGCTGGATGAAGTCCATGTAGTCACGGTATGCACGGGTAGGTACGCGGAAGGTAGAGTTGTAGTAACCGTTATCTACGATATCTTCCGGGCGAAGAGCGTATCCGTATTCCTGTTCAAATTCCTCTAATGCTTTGATGGAAACCGTTGCACCATATCCAAACCAGTCTACAAATTTCTCTTTTGCCTGATCGTTGAATACCAGTGTAAAATGATAGAAAAATGTGGTAAATCTTACGACATCAGTATCCGGATTGTCGATGAGCCACTGTTTTAAGTAATCCTTTGCAAATGCACCGGAATTTGCTTGGCGTACATCGAATGGAATATCGTGTGGCTTGTCACCCCAGTTATTAGTGATGTGGTTGTACATTTGAGTCGGATCCCAGATTGCGTATACGAAGAAAGAAACAGTGTACTCGCGGAAAGGCACAGCATCTTTGATTGTTACAAGATCCTTGTCCTGATCCACTTCCCAGCAGGAAACCGGCACAACTTCCCCTGTTGTACGGTCGATGACTTCCCACCATTTCTTCGGGTCGTGTACATAGTCGGCGACAACCTGTTCTCTGTAATATCCGTCGAGAAAATCAATGGTCACTGTATTTTCGGTTGCTACATTATGTTTAGACATTAAGAGCATCTGCTGGCATTCATCCATATGCTCCTGTGCAAATTCGTTGTGTCCCCTTGCGACAAAATAAGTTGTATAGATCTTGGCGTCCAATGCTTTCGTAGCGGCGTCAAGCTTTGTTCCATCACTGTCACGAAGAGCGTCCGCGCCCCAGCGGTCCAGCATTTCTTTTGTCTCGTTTAAAAAATTAGATTCACTTGGTAAAGTAACTCTTCCTTTTGTTTTTGACATATTAATCTCCTTTCCTCAAGGCCGTTACCCGCTTTTTTGCGTAAGCGAAAGAGAGTTTTCGGACCTTTTTGGTACTATCCATAAAGTATTATTTATAAAAATAGTTATAAGTTGAGTATATGGAATTGTGCCGGATAATTCAATAGCACGATTGGTTACTTTTTTTGCACGATTGTAAATGTTGCATAATTGTAAACCTTGTCTTTTTCTTCACTTTTTGGTATATTTGTAAGAAAGAGGGGGTGTGGGGTATGAGAATAGAAGTGCCGGCGATCAGCAGCGCTGAAGAATTAGAAAACGTGGAACCATTTCGAGTGGAACATCTTCTGTGGGGAACAACGCAAATACCGGAGACATATGGATATCTTGGATTTGTGCCGTCGGATGGTTTCTATTTAAAGATGGTATGCAAGGAGAAAAATCCGCTTCGTGTTTATGAGAAGAATCAAGATCCTGTATATCGAGACAGTGCGATGGAGGCTTTTTTTCAGTTTGATTCTGAGAGAGAGCGAAATACGAATGCGTTGTATTTGAATTTAGAAGTGAATGCGAATGGTGCGCTTCGTGCGGAATATGGAGAAGAGCGTATCTATCGGACGTATTTTACGCCGGAGGAGATGGAAAAATTCGACTGCAAAACTACGATCGACGAAGAGTCGTGGAGTATGAAACTACATTTGCCGATTGCGATTCTGGAGAAGATCTACGGACCGCTTCATTTGGATGTAGGCAGCAGCTTCTGGTGTAATTTCTACAAAATATCCGAAGCGGCAGAGATTGAACATTATGCGTCCTATGCGCCGATTCGGACCGAGATTCCGAGCTTTCATCTGCCGGAGTTCTTTGCAACTGCCGACATTGTAGAAGCATAAATTATATTTTTATATCTTAAGGAGGATATCAAATGCAAATTTACAGAGCAAAAGATTATGAAGACATGAGTAAAAAGGCGGCAAATATCATTGCGTCACAGGTAGTTTTAAAACCGGACTGTGTGCTTGGACTGGCAACTGGTTCTACGCCGATCGGAGCATATAAGAATCTGGTTGAAAAATACGAGCAGGGAGACCTTGATTTCTCTCAGGTGACAACAGTGAATCTTGATGAATATAAAGGACTTCCAAGAGAGAATGATCAGAGCTATTACTATTTTATGCACGACAATCTTTTTGACCATGTCAATGTAAAACCGGAAAATACACATCTTCCGGATGGAACAAAAGAGGATGCCAATGAGGAATGTGCAAGATACGAAGAGTTGATTCGTTCTCTTGGCGGTCAGGATCTTCAGCTTCTTGGTCTTGGACACAATGGACATATCGGATTTAATGAGCCGGATACAGTCTTTGAGAAGACCACACACTGTGTAGATCTTCAGGAAAGTACCATCGAGGCAAATAAGAGATTTTTCGCTTCTGCGGATGATGTGCCGAAACAGGCTTATACAATGGGAATCGGAACAATCATGCAGGCAAAGAAGATCTTAGTAGTAGTAAGCGGAGAAGATAAGGCAGATACAGTTGCGAAAGCATTCTTCGGACCGGTAACACCGGAAGTTCCGGCTTCTATCTTACAGTTCCACAAAGATGTGATTCTTGTGGCAGACGAAGCTGCATTATCAAAGGTTCCAAGATAATATAGAGCGATATTAATTCGAGCCGCATATTAATATGCGGCTCGTTTGTTTTTGGTATATTTTAATTCTCTTCAAAACTTCCATCTGCCACAGCCTTTACGGAAGAGGCATATTCTGATGGCGTCATTCCGGTGATTTTTTTAAACTGTCTTGAAAAATAATGGATGGACGTATAACCAAGCTGCTCTGCAATTTGGGTGAAATTCATGTGTCTTGTGCGGATCAGCTCTTTGGAAGCGTTGATCTTGAGTGTAGAGAAATACTCAATAATGCCAAGGTCGCACTGCTCTTTGAAAATCTTCTGAAGCTGAGAACGACCAACCAGATTATCCCGGCAGATTTGTTCGATGCTGATATGTTCGTTTATATGATTTCCCAGATAAGCGCTTACCCGATTAAAAATTTCAATATCTCCTTTATTTTTAGAAGCTTTGAATGGTTCAGTTTTCAGTGATGCTTTGCCAAGAACAAGAGGGTTCTGATATTTGCGGGTCAAATGAATCAACATGTTCTCCAGGTAGAGACGGATCAGTTGTTCTGAACCTGCCGGAGCCGAGTCGCTCAGAGGCATGTTCTGCAGATAAGGGTCGTCTAACCGGCAGTCAAATAATTTCCTTGCTTCTATTATAATGTCAGCAAGAAGATAGTGGATATTTTCATCGATATTTAATGTCTTTCTTTTGAAAAATTCCATAGCTGGACTTTTTGAACTAAAAGAAGCAACAATGAGGTTGGGGGCAATGCCACCTACTGCCTTCACGTTGTGAAATTCATTTGGCTGGTGGAACAGGATTTCCCCCTTCTTTAATACGGTGGAAGTTTTACCGGCAGTTACGCCGACTTCGCCCTTATCCACATAGATGAATTCCCAGAAATCGTGAGCTTCTCCCTCGAAAGAAAAATCACTCATATATTCAAAGTAATGAATACTGTAAATCCGCTCAATTGAAATAATATTATTTGGTTCAATACCTCTGTATCCCATAAGACTCCTTTGTGATAGTTGTAGAAAAATGATGTCGTTTTTTGTTTAACTTTACCAATAGTATAACTCATTTTGGAAAGAAAAGCAAAACAAAAATGTAGATAGTGCAAATTAATGAATTTATAAGACAAAGCTTTTTGTGCAACATTGTACTATAATGCAAGTATGTAGAAAACATAATGTCATGAAAGAAATAGGAGGTAAAGCATTATGAAAAAGAAACTTGTAAGTATTCTTCTTTGTGCAACAATGGTAGCTGGTCTCGCAGTAGGCTGCGGTGGCAAGAAAGAAGAAGGCGGCGATAAGGGCGGAGACAAACTTGTATACTGGTCTATGTGGTCAGAAGAAGAGCCACAGGCTAAAGTTATCAAAGAAGCAATTGCTAAGTACACAGAAGACACAGGCGTTGAAGTTGACGTTCAGTTCAAAGGACGTAACGGACAGCGTGAAGGTCTTGAGCCGGCATTACAGGCGAAACAGCAGATCGACTTATTCGATGAAGATGTGAACCGTGTAAACGGATCTTGGGGATCATATCTTATGGACTTAGAAGAGCTTGCAGCAGACTATGAGAAAGAACATGCGAATGAGACGCTGTTCAAGATTGCTCGTACAGCAGGCGGCGGAACATTGAAATCTATTCCTTATCAGCCATCTATTTTCGGATTCTTCTATAACAAGACATTGTTTGCAAAAGCTGGTATCGAAGCAGTTCCAACAACATGGGCAGAATTTGATGCAGCATGTAAGAAATTAGTTGACGCAGGTATTACACCAATCACAGGAGATACAACATATCAGACATCTACACTTGGATATCACTTAGGACGTTACCTTGGGCAGGACGGAGTGAAAGCTCTTGTAAATGATCCTGCATGTGAAGATCCAGATGCAGTTAACTGGGATGATGAAAGAGTTCTCAAAGCATTAAAAGATTACGAAGACTTCGCAGCTAAGGGATATTTCTCTGACAAGATGGCTTCTAACGTATATCCAGACGGACAGAACAAAGAGTTCGCACCTGGCAATGCAGCAATCATCATCTGTGGTTCATGGCTTCCAAACGAGATCAAAGGCATGATCGCTGACGATCTTGAGTGGGGATACTTCAACTACCCGGCAGTAGAAGGCGGAACAGATGGCGCAGAAGCTAACAACATTGCAAATCAGGTATTTGCAATCAACAAAGATTCTAAGAAAGCTAAAGAAGCTATGGAACTTATCACATACATCACAACAGGTGAGTTTGATAAGAAGATGACAGAGGAAGCTCTCTGTATCCCAACTGACAAAGCAAATGCAGACGCATGGCCGGCAGAGCTTGCAGAAGTAAAACCAGGATTCGATTCTACTACTACATATTATGACTGGGCAGTAGGCGCTGAGAACAACGGTGACTTAACATCTGCTATGCAGGAAGGTTTCGTAAAACTCATGGTTGGCGATATGACAGCTGAAGAGCTTGTAAAAGAGTGTGCAGGAATCTGTGGAGAATAAGCAAGAAGAAAATAAGAAACACTTGGCTTAATTGAAAAGTGAAATTCTAAAATATGGTGGCATAAGCGTAAAGCGCTGCCACCATATTTTTTAAGTAAATGTAAGATTTAAAGGGGGAAAACCAATGAAGAAAAACAAAGGAATGATAGTTGGATTTCTGGCTCCGGCAGTGATCATCTTCCTGATCGTGTTCCTGTATCCGATTATCAGAACTGTGTTGATGAGCTTTTTCGATATTGAAAGTGTTACAGACTCCTTTGATACATGGACGTTTGTAGGCATTGAAAATTATATGAAATTGTTCAAAACTCCAATTTTTGTATTGGCAATGAAAAATATTTTTAAGATCTGGCTAATCGGTGGAATCATCGTTATGCTGTTATCTCTTTTGTTCGGAGTCATCTTAACAAGCGGTATCCGTGGCAAGAAATTTTTCCGTGCAGTTATTTATCTTCCAAATATTGTCAGCGCAGTAGCGCTTGCAACCATGTGGAGACAGTATGTATTTGCACCGGATTATGGACTTTTCGCAAAGTTCTTCCAGATGATCGGCGCGGATAAGTTAGCCCAGATGCAGTGGCTTGCACCGGAAAACTCATTCAAAGCGTTATTGATCGCATACTGTTTCGGTATGGTCGGTTACCACATGCTGATCTGGATGAGTGGTATTGAAAGAATCAGTCCGGACTTCTATGAGGCGGCTACCATTGACGGAGCAAACAAGATCCAGCAGTTCCGCTATATGACACTTCCTCTTTTGAAAGGTGTATTTAAGACAAATATTACCATGTGGACAGTAACAACATCTGCATTCTTCGTATGGTCACAGTTGTTCTCATCCGTAACAGCGAACAAAGCAACCATCGTACCGGTGCAGTATATGTATACACAGATCTTTGGAGCGGGCAATGCGGTGACAGATCGTAATGCAGGATATGCTGCAGCAATCGGTATTATCCTCTGCCTGTGCGTAGTTCTCATATTTACCGTATGTAATGCGTTACTCAAAGATGATGATTTGGAATTCTAGGAAGGAGGAGTAGTTGTGGCTAAAGAAAGAGAAAAGAAAGTAAGAGAAAAAATTAACTGGAAAAAAGAAGCAAAACTCGCTCCTGGATATATCATCATTCTGCTGTGGGTAATTTTTACACTTGTGCTTCTTGGATGGATCGTTGCAGCCAGCTTGTCTACAACGAAAGAAATATTTGCCGGAGAAGTATTGAAATTCGGTTCCGGCTTACATCCTGAAAACTATGTTGCGGCATGGGGCTCCGGCGGTGTAGCGACATTCTTCATGAACTCTTTGGTATACTCCGTGATTTCCTGTGTGGCGCTGATCTTGATCTGTGCGCCTGCAGCATATGTGCTTGCAAGATATACATTCCTTGGAAATAAAATTATCCAGACAAGTTTTGTATCAGCTATGGGTGTTCCGATCACAATGATCGTGCTGCCACTGTTCTGCCTGGTAGCAAACATGGGTATTTTGAATGATGTATTTGCAAGTAAGGCAACATTGATCTTCTTGTATATCGGTATCAATATTCCATATACAACGATCTTCCTTCTGACCTTCTTCGCAAACCTGTCTCGTACATACGAAGAAGCGGCAGCGATCGACGGATGTCCTCCGACGAAGACATTCTGGAAGATTATGTTCCCAATGGCTCAGTCAGGACTTGTTACAGTAACGATCTTTAACTTTATCAATATTTGGAATGAATATTTCCTGTCATTGATCTTTGCAAACAGCGATCAGCTTCGTCCTGTAGCAGTAGGTCTGTACGGAATGATCCAGTCCATGCAGTACACAGGAAACTGGTCTGGTCTTTTTGCAGCAGTAGTAATTGTATTCCTGCCGACATTTATCCTGTACCTCTTCCTGTCAGAGAAGATTATCGGTGGTGTAACAGGCGGTATCAAGGGATAGTAAGACTTACATTTCAGACATTTAACTTTGAGGTATATATTTAGGAGGTAGAGCAATGAATAAACCAGTATTGGTGATCATGGCGGCTGGTATGGGAAGTCGTTATGGCGGTTTAAAACAGATTGATCCCATCGATGAAGAAGGACATATTATTATGGACTTTTCTATGTTCGACGCAAAGAGAGCCGGATTTGAGAAAGTAATCTTTATTATCAAGAGAGAAAATGAGGCAGATTTTAAGGCGGCAGTAGGCGATCGTATGGCAGAATACATGGATGTATCTTATGCATTCCAGGAGCTGTCTAACATTCCGGATGGCTATGAAGTTCCGGAAGGCCGCGTGAAACCGTGGGGAACTGCACATGCGGTTTTGAGTTGTATCGATCAGATCGATGGACCTTTTGCGGTGATCAATGCAGACGATTATTATGGTGTTGAAGCATTCAAATTAATCTATGACTATCTGGAGTCTCATCCGGATGATGACAAATACCGCTACACGATGGTGGGCTACTACCTTGGAAATACAGTAACGGATAATGGTCACGTTGCACGTGGAATCTGCACAATGGATGAAAACGGGAAGCTTGTGAAGATTGAAGAGAGAACGCAGATCGAGAAACGTGATGGGGGAATCGCGTTTACAGAAGATGGCGGCGAAACATGGACAAATGTTTCTGAAAAAGCAGTTGTGTCCATGAATATGTGGGGATTTACAAAGAGCATCCTTACGGAGATCCGAGATGGATTCCCTGCATTTCTCGACAAAGGTCTGAAAGAAAATCCGATGAAATGCGAGTATTTCCTTCCGGCTGTTGTCAGTGATCTTCTGGGTGAAGATAAGGCAACGGTTGCAGTGCTGGAGTCTGCAGACAAATGGCATGGAGTGACATACAAAGAGGATAAGCCGGTAGTAATGGCTGCAGTGAAGAAGATGAAAGAGGATGGAATTTATCCAAAACATCTGTGGGAGGGAAAATAATGATTCAGGTGACACCGGAACAAAAAATGGAAGTAATCAATCATTATCAATTTACAGGTGAATTGCTTTCGCAGGAGCCATACGGAAGCGGTCATATCAATGACACATTTCTTCTGGTATATGACATTGAGAGAATGGGACGTATGAAGGTGATCCTTCAGAGAATGAATAAAGATATTTTCACGAAGCCGGAAGAGCTTATGGAAAATGTGGTTGGAGTTACGTCTTATTTGAGAGAACGGATTATAGAAAATGGCGGAGATCCGGAACGGGAGACACTGAACGTGATCCCGACACCGGATGGAGCCATGTTTTACAAAGATTCTAAGGGCGATTATTGGAGAGCGTATAAATTTATTACAGATGCCCTTGGATACGACAAGGTAGAAAATCCAGATGATTTCTACCAGAGTGCAGTTTCTTTCGGTAATTTCCAGCGCTTGCTGGCTGATTATCCGGCGGAGACACTCCACGAGACGATCAAAGGGTTCCATGACACGAAGGCGCGCTTTCAAGTGTTTAAAGAAGTTGTAGAAGCTGATGTAATGGGAAGAGCGAAAGATGTGGAGAAGGAAATCCAGTTTGTACTGGACCGCGAAGAGATTGCGGATTATTTCTGTGATCTTTTGGCAAAAGGGGAATTGCCGCTTCGCGTAACGCATAACGATACCAAATTAAATAATATTATGATTGACAATCGGACGAGAAAAGGAATCTGTGTCATTGATCTTGATACGGTTATGCCGGGACTTGCCATGAATGATTTCGGTGATTCAATCCGCTTCGGGGCAAGTACAGCCGCAGAGGATGAGAAGGATCTGTCAAAGGTATCCTGCAGCATGGAGCTCTTTGATCTCTACGCAAAAGGATATATTGAGGGATGCGCCGGAAGACTTACCAGAAAAGAGATAGAGCTTATGCCGATGGGGGCAAAGACAATGACCTTTGAGTGTGGTATGCGTTTCCTCACAGATTACCTTCAGGGAGATACTTATTTTAAAGTTCACAGAGAAGGACACAATCTGGACAGATGCAGAACTCAGTTTAAACTGGTTGAGGATATGGAGCAAAAGTGGTATACTATACAGGGAATTGTCAAAAAATACAGCGATAATTAATGGAGGTAGAAAGATGGCAAAAATATTGATCACAGGCGGCGCCGGCTATATCGGAAGCCACACAGCACTGGAGCTTTTGAATAAGGGGTATGAGGTTGTCGTTTATGATAATCTCAGTAACTCTTCTCAGGAGTCCTTAAGACGTGTAGAAGAACTTACCGGTAAGAAGGTTGCATTTTATGAAGGAGATATTCTGGATAAAGAAGCGCTTACTGCAATGTTCAAGGCGGAAAATGTAGATGCAGTCATTCACTGTGCAGCTTTGAAAGCAGTTGGAGAGTCTGTGCAAAAACCATTGGAATACTATCATAATAATATTACAGGAACACTTTCTCTTATGGGAGTTATGGATGAAGTTGGCGTGAAGAATATTGTCTTCAGTTCTTCTGCTACTGTATACGGAAGCCCGGAGGAAATGCCGATTACAGAAAATTGTCCGAAGGGAGCATGTACTAATCCTTACGGATGGACAAAATCCATGATGGAGCAGATCATGACGGATGTGCAGAAGGCAAAACCGGACTGGAATGTAATCCTGTTACGTTACTTCAATCCGGTGGGAGCGCATAAGAGCGGACGTATCGGAGAGGATCCGAAGGGAATTCCAAACAACCTGATGCCTTATATTTCACAGGTTGCAGTAGGAAAGCTTGAGAAGCTTGGCGTGTTTGGTGATGATTATGATACACCGGACGGAACAGGCGTGCGTGATTATATCCATGTCGTAGACCTTGCGATTGGTCATGTAAAAGCGATCGATTACATCTTCACAAATCCGGGATTAGATGTGATCAACCTTGGAACAGGCGTAGGATATTCCGTGCTTGATATGGTGAAAGCATTTAGCAAAGCCTGCGGAAAAGAGATTCCATATGAGATCAAACCAAGACGTGAAGGCGATATCGCAATGTGCTATGCAGATCCGGCCAAAGCATTAAAGGTACTCGGCTGGAAGGCAGAGCATGGCTTAGACGAAATGTGCGAAGACACATGGAGATGGCAGTCACAGAACCCGCAGGGATACAACGAATAAAAAATCTGAATAAAGAAAAAGCGCAAAGGGACGTTTTTCTCCTGAGCATGGTACATAGCTTTGCTTTGTACCAGCGGAAGGAGAGGGGCGTCCCTAATTCGTGTACTATGCTCAGAGAGGGAGTGTCCCCAACTTGTACCAGCGGAAGGAGAGGGGCGTCCTTAATTTCTGCCCTTTTATTTTCACTGGAAAGGTGTTATAATAGCCTCGTATATCTTAAAACTGTAACCGTTTTGAAGAGGTAGAGAAGTTATGAAAGAGAAACAGAAAATTCGAGTAAAAGGACAGCTTCGTACATATATGCAGTGGCCGGCTATTCTTGGGATATTGCTGATGGGCATGAATGTCTGGATCTACAGGATGGACCGCAAGGCCGGGCTTGTAATGTCTGCATTCGTACTTCTGTATATTATCATGGTGGTGATTTTGTATGTGTATACAAGGACCATGTTGATGAAAGAACTGGTGGAATTTGCCACGCAGTATGGGATTGTACAGAATACACTTTTGAAGGAGCTGGCAGTTCCTTATGCGATACTTCTGGATGACGGAAAAGTAATATGGATGAATAACCAGTTTCTCAAGATTCTGGGTGGAAAAGTCAAAGGCGATGCGTATTTGAGCAAATATCTGCCGGAGTTGAACCGATCCATTTTTCCGCAAGAAGAAAATGATATTGTCCATATGGACGTATACTACAATGAGAGACAGTATCAGGCAGAACTCAGAAAGGTGTCTGTAGAAGGCTTTTCAGAGACAGAGCGCTTAATGGAAATGCCCGAGGAAAAAGAATATTTTATTGCCGTTTATCTTCAGGATGTTACAGAATTAAATCAGTATATCAAGGCAAACGAAGAACAGCGGCTTGTAGCGGGACTTATTTATATTGATAACTATGATGAGATTATTGACAGTGTAGAGGAAGTTCGCCAATCACTTCTTGTAGCGCTTGTAGATCGGAAGATCAATCAATACATTGCAAAAGCCAATGGTATTGTCAAAAAGATGGAAACGGACAAATATTTTATTGCCGTTCAGAAACAGCATTTCAAACAGTTGGAGGAAGATAAGTTTTCTCTTCTTGAAGGAGTGAAAACAGTAAATATCGGAAATAAGATACCGGCAACAATCAGTATGGGCTTCGGTCTCAGTGAAGAATCTTACGCACAGAGCTACAACTATGCGCGTGTAGCAATTGATTTATCACTGGCACGAGGCGGTGACCAGGCGGTTATTAAGGACAGTCAGGGAATCACTTATTACGGAGGAAAGAGAGAGCAGACCTCCAAGAATACACGTGTGAAAGCCCGTGTAAAGGCAGAGGCACTCAGAGAATTTATCACGATCAAAGACAAGATCTTTGTAATGGGACATAAATTTGCGGATGCGGATTCTTTCGGAGCGGCGGTAGGTATTTGCCGTGCGGCAGAGGCGCTTGAGAAGAAAGCGTATATTGTAATCGATGAAATCTCAGCATCTTTAAAACCGCTGTATCTTTCCTACGCGGAGAATCCGGAATATGGTGAGAAAATGTTCCTGAAGCCGCAGGAAGTACTGAAAATTGCGGATGAGAACTCGATGGTTGTTGTGGTGGATACAAACCGCCCGAAGATGACGGAATGTGAAGAATTGTTATCAATTGCAAGAACAATTGTAGTGCTGGATCATCACAGACAGAGCAGTGATAATATCGAAAATGCACTGCTGTCTTACATTGAGCCGTATGCATCTTCTTCCTGTGAAATGGTTGCGGAAATCCTGCAATATATTGTGGATGATATTAAGATCCCGGATCTGGAGGCAAGCAGCCTCTATGCCGGTATTATGATTGATACAAATAATTTCGTTAATAAGACCGGTGTGCGTACCTTTGAAGCGGCTGCATTTTTAAGAAGATGTGGTGCAAATATTACGCAGGTTCGCAAAATGTTCAGAGATGATATGGCTTCCTATCAGGCAAAGGCAGAGATTATCAGCAGTGTGGAAGTATATCAGGAGAAGTTTGCCATTGCCAGAGGAGAAAATCTGGATATTGAGAGCCCGACGATCGTGGGGGCACAGGCTGCAAATGATCTGTTGGACATCAATGCGGTGAAGGCATCCTTTGTTCTTACGAATTATAATGGCAGAATCTATATCAGTGCCAGATCTATCGATGAAGTGAACGTGCAGATTATCATGGAACGTCTTGGAGGCGGCGGACATATGAACGCTTCCGGCGCACAGTTTGAACATACGGACATGGAACGAGCAGTAGAAGACCTTAAGAAAGTAATAGATGAGATGGTAGAAGGAGGAGATATCTAATGAAGGTAATATTGACAGAAGACGTAAAATCTCTCGGAAAAAAAGGTGACATTGTAAATGTAAATGACGGATATGCAAGAAATTTCATTTTGAAAACAAATAAAGGTATTGAAGCAAATGCGAAAAACCTCAATGATCTGAAGCTTAAGAAAGCAAACGATGATAAAATTGCGCAGGAGCATTACGAGGCAGCAGTAGAGCTCGGCAAAAAGATTGAGGCCGGAAAGATAGAAGTTTCTATTAAGACGGGAGAAGGCGGTAAAGCATTCGGAAGTGTGTCCTCTAAAGAAATTGCGCAGGAAGTAAAAGCGCAGATGAATCTTGAAATCGACAAGAAGAAAGTACAGTTGAAGGATGCGATCAAAGCACTCGGAACCTATGAAGTTCCGGTGAAGCTTCATCCGAAGGTGACAGCCAAACTGAAGGTTGTTGTAACAGAAGAGGCTTAGGAGGAAAAATCAATGGAAGAGGCACTCATTAAACGAGTTATGCCCCATAGTATAGAAGCAGAACAGTCCGTAGTCGGCGCTATGCTGATGGATAAGGACGCGATCCTTACGGCGGCAGAGATTGTCAGTGGGCAGGATTTTTATCAGACTGCTTATGGTGTGATCTTTGATTCTATGGTAGAACTTTTCAATGAAGGGAAACCGGTCGATCTGGTCACATTGCAGGAACGTCTCAAAGAGAAAGATGTTCCGCCGGAGATTGCCAGCCTTGAATTCGTAAGAGATCTGGTGTCTGCGGTACCTACTTCGGCAAATGTGAAATACTACGCGCAGATTGTGGCGGACAAGTCGATGCTTCGGAAACTGATTAAATTAAATGACGAGATATCGAATACCTGCTATGCGGGAAAAGAATCTCTGGAAGCTATTTTAGAAACCACAGAAAAATCAATGTTTCAGCTGTTGCAGCAGAGAAATACCGGTGAATATGTACCGATTCGTCAGGTCGTGTTAAATGCACTGGACAGAATCGAGAAAGCATCCAAGAGCAAGGGAACTGTTACCGGTATTCCGACCGGATTCATTGATCTGGATTACAAGTTGTCGGGGCTTCAGCCCTCAGATCTTATTCTTGTGGCGGCAAGACCATCTATGGGTAAAACTGCTTTTGTATTAAACATTGCGCAGTATGTGGCTTTTAAAAAGGACAGGGCGACGGCCATCTTCAGTCTGGAGATGTCGAAGGAGCAGCTGGTGAATCGATTGTTCTCGCTGGAGTCACAAGTCGATGCGCAGGCGCTTCGTACAGGTAACATGAAAGATTCTGACTGGGAGAAGTTGATTGAGGGCGCAGGAATTATAGGAAAATCCAAGTTGATCATAGATGATACACCCGGAATCTCTGTGTCAGAGCTTCGTTCCAAGTGCAGAAAATATAAATTGGAGCACGGACTCGATCTTATTATCATCGACTATTTGCAGTTGATGACCGGAAGTGTGGGAAAACGTTCGGAGTCCAGACAACAGGAGATTTCCGAAATCTCCCGTTCGCTGAAAGGGCTTGCCAGAGAGTTGAACGTTCCGGTAATTGCACTGTCACAGTTAAGCCGAGCGGTGGAGTCAAGACCGGACAAACGTCCGATGTTGTCAGACCTGCGTGAATCGGGAGCCATCGAGCAGGATGCCGACGTGGTAATGTTTATTTACCGTGACGAATATTATAATAAAGATTCAGAATATAAGAAACAGGCAGAGATCATTATTGCAAAACAAAGAAACGGTCCTGTAGGGACCGTTCATCTGGCTTGGCTTGGTGAGTACACAAAATTTGCGAACTTAAGCCGGCAGGAATAATTTTTTAAATCTTTGAACTGGACCGCATTCAGAGGCAGACTTTCGATAAGATTGCTGCTGTCTGATCAGCTGGTCCAGTTTTTTAAATTCTTCCTCTTCTTGACGCTCTTTCGCATCCAGCAGGAAGGACATTTCTTTGCTGAACATAGATAACAGCACTTCGTTATTGTTTTCCAGCATCCGCTTCATATGCAGCTGTTCCCGCGTCCTTTTAATATCGGGGATCAGCGCCTTTAATTCGGCAAAAGGTACTCCCTGCTCATATAATTCCTTAATGCAGCCATATAGCTTCATGTCATCTCTTGTCTCCCTTTTTAATTGTTCCAGTGCACTGCCCATAATAAAACCCCCTTATTATTTGTAACGATTTGGCTGTGTTCGGGTGAATCCGGCCGGATCGTTGTTCTTGGCATGTCCAGAATAACATAGGAGGCAGGCGAAATAAGTCAAAAGGCGTCGCACATACGAAAAAAAGCATTGCCTTCCGGAGAGGAAAGCAATGCTCTTCTTTTTCGTTTGATATATTAGCCCTGAGAGATAGCTCCTGTTGGACACTGAGCTGCACATGCACCACAGTCAACACAAGCATCAGCATCGATCTCATAATGATCTGCTCCCTGAGAAATAGCTCCTACTGGACATTCAGCTTCGCAAGCGCCACAGCTAACACATTCATCACTAATTACGTGTGCCATTGGTATGTACCTCCTTTTTGTGATTATAAGACTTCTGCCTTTATCTATCATAATACAAAAAATTAAGAAAAATTTCAACATTTTTTCACCAATATGGTGTATGATGTTTGATGTTAACAGTGAAAAGCAGAAATTGGAGTGATGAAAATGTTGAAAAAGAAACAATGGATTGCTGCCGCACTCTGTTTGTCCCTTGTATTTGGCGGATGTGCAGCAGGAGGAAATGAAGATAAAGAGGAAAAACCTTCCGAACAGACGGAAGAACAAGAGGCTCCCAAGAAGCCGGCGTATCAGGCGAAGCTTGATGTCATCGAACCGGCAGCTTATGGGAATGCGGAAGGCTTAAAGCTTGAAAAGGGTTCGTATATTTCCATTATCGGAAAAGGAGAAGAAGGACAATATTGGAAACAGGTGAAAAAAGGCGTTGATCGGGCTGCCAAAGATCTGAATGTACAGTTGGGCTATGAAGGTAAGGATAAGATCAAGGTTGTGTACAGCGCTCCGGCAGAGACAGACAATGTAGACGAACAGGTGAATCTTCTGGATGAAGAATTATCCCGCTATCCGGTGGCGCTTGGGATTGCTATTGTAGATGAGAATGCCTGCGATGTCCAGTTTGATCTGGCGGCGGACAGTGAGATCCCGATCGTGGCATTTGATTCCGGCAGTGATTATCAGGGGCTAATGGCTACCGTGTCTACAAATAATTCGGAGAGTGCGCAGGTAGTGGCCGACAATCTTGGGAAGGAACTTGAGGGTACCGGAGAGATTGTGGTTGTTGCCAACGATTCAAAATCAAAGAATAATAAAGAAAGAGTGAATGCATTTGCGGCGAAACTTCAGGAAAGCTATCCGGAGATTTCCATCGTAGATACAGTATATTTGGATGCGTTGGACAGCTGGCAGGAGCAGATTGCTGCTGAAATTAATGCCGGAACCTACGCTTTAAGCGGAGAACCGACAGGCACAGCGCTCTCGGAAGAAACACAGGTTGATCCGAAAAGTATTACCGAAGAACAGGTGCTTGATTACGTGCTGAAAAAACATCCGAATCTGAAGGGTGTATATGGCACAAATCAAGTTGCAGTCAAAGCATTGGTGGAAGGCATAGAGCGCGGAGAGCGGGAAGGCCTGAAGGTCGTGGGCTATGATGCGGATGAAGAACAGCTTCAGATGTTGAAAGACGGAACGGTAGACGGACTTGTTGTGCAGAATCCATTTGGTATGGGATATGCCTCCGTGATCGCAGCCGCAAGGGCTGCCATCGGAGCGGGGAATGAAGCTTATGTGAACACGGGCTATGTGTGGGTCACAAAAGACAATATGAAAAAGGAAGAGGTCAAGCAGATGTTAGCTGAATAATTTAATTGCCAGAAGCACGAGCACAAATAAAATACTTGGTTTTACAATTTTAGCACCATTTGTCATGATAAGGCCGGCGCCGATATATCCGCCGGCCATATTGCATATAGCGGCGATAATTCCTAACAGAAAAAGCACTTGTCCGTTGAAGAGAAAGATACAAAGAGACGTGATATTTGTGGTCAGATTAATGACTTTAGCCTGTGCGTTGGCAGTCTTAATGCTGAGCTTTGCAAACACTGTGAAAGCAATAATAAGGAAGGTTCCGGTTCCCGGTCCGTAAAAACCATCATACATCCCGATGATGAAAGCGGAAATGGATGCGGTCAGGTAAGTACGTTTATCCAGCGTGATCTTGTCAGTGCCGGAGTCATTGAACAATTTCTTGTTTAAAACAAGGAAAACTGCGATCGGGAGAATTCCGGTCAAGATATAGATCATTATTTTCTCAGGAACCATAAGAGAAAGATTGGCGCCGATGGAAGAGCCGATGATCGCGGCTATCACCGCCGGGACTGCGAGCCTGAAATTGACTAATCCTGCACGGATGAAACGCCAGGTTGCCAGAGAAGTTCCGCAGCACGAAGATAATTTATTTGTGGCAATCGCTGCGTGAGCGGGAACACCCGCAATGAGGTAAGCGGGGAGCGAGATCAGCCCTCCGCCACCGCCGATGGCGTCTACCATTCCTGCGAGAAACAAAAGGGGACAGATAATGAGAAAAGTCATTGGTGTTAGTTCCATATATATAAAGTCCTTTCGATAATGAAATTAGTCCGGTTCTTAACGGTAAACAAGACAAGTTAGATTATAGCGGTAAGGAAATAGGAAAGCAAGTTGTTTTAGGGACTGTTCCTGTGTTACAATAAAATTTGGAAAAGGAAATAGGAGGAAAAGGAAGATGAATAGAGAGCAGGCACATGAGATTTTGATGAAATATATGAAGGGAGAAAATTATATTCTCCATTCTTATGCTGTAGAGGTGATTATGAAAGGTCTCGCTAAGAGACTGGCCCCGGGGGAAGAAGAATATTGGGGAATCGCAGGACTTCTTCATGATTTGGATGAAGAACAGTGCGACTGGCAGAATGATATGAGCGTACATGGACCTGCCTCAGTAGAAATTCTGAAAAAAGAAGGCATTGATGATCCGGTGCTTTTTGAAGCAATCAAGGCACACAATCCAAAATGCGGAAAGAAAGCGAAGACGAAGATTGAATATGCGCTTCTGGCAGCAGATCCTATGAGTGGTTTTGTGAAAGCAGTTGCTCAGATTTACCCGGATAAGAAAATTGCGAGTGTGAAACATAAATCAGTGATGAAGCGTTTTAATGAGATGCGTTTTGCTGCGGGAGCGAACAGAGATTATATGGAGGCAATTGAATTTACAGGATTAAGCCTGGATGATCTTATTGATGTTGCACTGGAAGAGATGGGAGCAATCGCAGATACACTGGGATTGTAAAAGAAGGAGGAAGAACAAATGAAAACCACATTGGTGATTCTGGCGGCCGGGATCGGCTCCAGATACGGAGCGGGGCTCAAACAGCTTGCAAAGATGGGACCCAATGGAGAGATCATTATGGATTATTCTATCTATGATGCGAAAGAAGCCGGTTTTGACAAAGTTGTCTTCATTATCCGTAGGGATATTGAAGAAGAATTCAAGGCGGTGATCGGTGACCGCATTGCCAAAGAGATGGAAGTTGTCTATGTATATCAGGAGATTTCCGATGTTCCATGTAAGTATCAGAAGCTTGCAGAACAGAGGCAGAAGCCGTGGGGAACCGGTCAGGCGGTACTGTGCTGTAAAGATGTGGTGAAAGAACCGTTCGTTGTGATCAATGCGGATGATTATTATGGAAAAGAAGCGTTTGTGAAGCTGCATGATTTCCTTGTATATGAAGAAAAGACGGAGGAAGAATTGTCGATGGCAATGGCAGGGTTCCTTCTTGATCATACGCTGAGCGCCAATGGAACAGTGACAAGAGGTGTCTGCATAACCGAGGGGGAACAGCTTACCCGTGTTGTGGAAACTTACGGTATTAAAGAAGAGGACGGGGTGATCGTCTGCGACGACCCGGAGGTTGCAAAATGGATTCATCACGGTGAAAGAGTGTCGATGAATATGTGGGCGGCTCCGGCAGCGTTCATTGATAAACTGGAAGCGGGGTTTGCAGAATTTCTGGAAAGCCTTAATGGAGAAGCGGGGGAAAGAGAATATCTGCTTCCGACCATTGTGGATCAGATGATTCAAAATAAGACTGCAAGCGTAAAAGTGTTGGAGACACACGACCACTGGTTTGGAATTACATATCAGGAAGATAAAGAAGCGGTACAGAAGGAATTCGCAAGATTAATAGAAGAAGGCGTGTATCCGGAGAAACTGTGGGCGAAATAGAGAAAGAAAACAGCCAGAGAATGGCTGTTTTTTGTGTTTGCGCGCCATGGGCGCGCTCTAGCGGGTGCAAGTCCCGAACATGCCCGGGTAGTGGGAAATGTATAGCCGAACAGCAAGGGTGTCCATCGTGAGGTGGAATCTGAAGGAAGCTGT